>Ga0307515_10005121_pt1 | contig 26630 bp, 34 predicted proteins | sample 17_EM_MG_FD_194513 | JGI IMG/M metagenome (GOLD analysis project Ga0307515, IMG submission 194513) | Populus trichocarpa ectomycorrhiza microbial communities from riparian zone in the Pacific Northwest, United States - 17_EM | ecosystem: Host-associated > Plants > Roots > Unclassified | place... | reverse complement strand
ATGATCTCTGCTCAATCTTCGACCTTCAGCGTTGTCAACGAGGAAAATACAGACCTAATTCGCTCGGTACCCTCTACCCCTCTACCTCGGTCACCAAAGTTTTTTTTTTTTTTTTTTTTTTTTTTTGGTGGAGCCGTGGGATGGGGCAACACACGTACAAACAACGTACGGTTTGTCTCATCGGCTTGGGGCGTAGGGGTTCGCACCCTACTGGTGGAGGAAAGGCACCTGGGGAAATGCTTTATGCACGCACCTGCTTTCGCAGGCCAGTGTGGGACTGGCGCCGAGCAGATGGACTCGTTGGTTTCATCTGTGTCGCCCCGGAGGGCGTCTCGGCGTCTTACCCACTAAAACCCCAGGATGCCTGCACCAGTCGCGGTGGAGGTCTTCGGTATTTGTGGAGCATTTCTCCCATGTTTTGTACACTGTTTTCGTTTTTTGTGCTCTAGTCTCGTATAGATATTTGTTTGTTAGTAAGCAGTCTATTTGCATTCTCTCGTTTATCTTTTTGTGCCATCGGTTCTTGACGGCTTCTTGGGAGTGGAAACCTTCCGGATTGTCGCCTCCTGATATTCTCCGTTCGCATCTTAGTACCCAGATCAGGTGTGCCGCTTCTGTGATTAGGATCCTGTATAACCGGTTCTTTCCGGTGTCTGGGCGTCCATTTTCTTTCGTGAAGCTTGCGAGTCCACCCCCTAGGACTGCCCCTTCGGACGTCGGTATGTCGCTGTTGTATCTGCGTTTCCACAGTTCGTTCGTTTGATCCCACACTGTGTTCTTTTCCACAGAGTCGCATTCTGTGATTATGTGTGCTAAGGTGTCTTCTTTTCCACATATTGGGCATTCCGCCCTATCTTCGCACCCAGGAATATGTTTCCAAAAGTTTCCGAGTCTGTATAGCCCGTGTGCGTTTTTCCATAGGAAGTCTCTTATTTTTCTCGTTACGTCTTTGTGTCTCATGCTCTTCCAGATTGCTTGCTCGGTCGGTGTGGTTCCGAAAATTTCTTTTGTTGCGATTTGTATTTTTTCGATTGACCTCTTCGTTGCTATTCTGCTCATGTCTCCTTTGTTTGTCAGGTGGTGGTATATCATGCTTTGTGTGATGTCCGCTAGGTTTGCTCCTGTAACCATCGTGTCGGCCGGTATTCTCAGGTCGATTTCTGTTCGTTCGGGCTCTTTTTGGGTTCCTTCTGCGGCGAGCTTGTCAGCGCCCTCATTCCCTTCTATTCCGGCATGTCCTTTTACCCATTTTAGGGTTGTTTTACCGGTTCTCGCCCTTATCCAGGCTGTTGTGCACTTGAAGAGTTTTCCGTGCCGTATTGCTATCCAGTCTTTCGCCTCCCAATTTTGGGCATGTTTTGTGAGTCCGTCAATCGCAAACCTTGAGTCACTGCATATTCTGAGGTCCTGATTTCCAGGTGTGTTTTGTACTGCGTGTAAGATCGCTAGCAGTTCACCTATTTGGTTCGATTGTTCCTTCCCTGGGACTCGTATGGCCATATTGCGGGTATCTTCATTTCCGTACCATACTCCGCATCCTGCTTTTGCGTCGGCCGTTCCGTTATTTATACACGATCCATCCGTGTATATCACGAGTTCTGTTTGTTGCGGGTTTTCTACCTCTGGCAGTACTGTCGCTTCGACCAAGTTCTCTTGGTTCGTGAATATTCTGATTGACCTCTTCAGGTCTGTGGGCTCCCTTTTTGTGTTAACCACGAGTTCGTCTCGTTGGAGTTGTACCAACTGGATGGGTTCGGTTTCCTTGTCGATGTCTTGGTTTGCTTCGGGGCGCCATTTCGGCGCGATGGCCTCGATCAGTTTTCCAGCCGTTTCAATGCATCTATTTGGGTATGTGCATCCTTCCGTTGACATCTTTATGCACAATTCGCATGTGCAGAAGTTGGTCTTTCGGTGGTTTCCTGGTACGTTTTCAGTTATATCTCTTAATTGTCTCATGTAGTGTGTGCAGTGTTTGTTTTTTAGGCATTTCGCTGCATCTGTGCTGTATATTCTCGCTGCTTCTTTGCTCGTTTTACGGTGTAGCCATACTGGCATCTCTCGTTTTGTCTCTTCGTTTGGTTCTAGCGCTTCGATTTCAACATTGTGTTTTTTGGCCCACTTCAGCGCTCGATGCACTCTCTTGGGTATTCCTGCTGCGTTTAGTTTTGGTTTCCAGTTTTGGATCAGAGGGTTCCATTTACCTATCTCTTGGGGGGTCTCTTTCGCTCGTTTAGGTCTTTCGTTCCGGAAGATTTCGTCCATCATATATGCCCATTTGGGTCGTTCTTTTCCCATGTTGAGGTATTGCTTGACCCACATTAGGTCGATTGCTTCATTTCGTCTCGAGACGTTCATGATCTTTCTACCACCTTTGTCTATATCTTTTGCTATGTTTTCGATGTTCATCGATGCTCGCTCTTTTCCCCACACGAATTCTGTTATCGCCTTCTGGATCTCCTTTTCGATTGTTTCAGGCATGCCTTGGGCTCTCGCTAGGAATTGTGTCTTTCCTCCGGCTATCATCTGTACTATATGTCGTCTTCCTTCCAGGGTAGGGTATCTCGCTTCCCATCTTTTAAAGTCTTTTTTGATCGTTTCGATGATCTTTCTCCACGGTTCCTCCGGGTTCACGTCGTTTCCGATCCACGCCCCGAGTAGTCTCGTTGATTCTTTTTCTCTCGCAATGTGTATTGTCTGGGGTACTATCTCTCCCTCGCTCAGTTCCCTGGTTTCGATTAGCTTTTCCCGATATTCCGCTGTGCCGATCGGTATTAGTTCGGTCTTTTCAACATTGAATTTGGCTCCTGACACTTCGCACCACTTACTTGTGATTTCGGTGAGTTCGGTGAAGCTGTCATGCTCTGTTAATATAACTGTTGTATCATCTGCAAATAGTGACACTTTCACTTTCTCGTCTAGGTTTGGGACGTCTATCCCTTTTATATTAGATGCACGTATGTTTGCTGCTAGCGGCTCTATGCCTAGGTCGAAAAGGATACAGGACATTGGGTCGCCTTGTCTTACCCCTCGTGTGACTAGGAACGGTTCGCTGATCATTCCGTTTATGATGACAGATGTCGGTGCGTCTCTGTACAACGCTTTGATGGTATTTATCATTTCCGTTGGGAAGGCGAACTTTTCGAGGATTTTCCATAGGTACGGATGTGTTATCTTGTCATATGCTTTTTCCTGATCCAGTGCTACGATAGCTCCGTTGATTCCTTTCAGCTTTGCGTAATTTATTGTAGTCGCCGCTTGTTCTATTTGGTCAAAGATACTTCTGCCTCTTATGAAACCTGCCTGATCCGGGTGTATTATTTTCGGTGCTATTCCCGTCAGTCTCGTAGCTATCGCTTTTGTAAAAATTTTGTAGTCCGTGTTGAGTACTGTTATCGGTCTATAGTTTGCGATGTTGTTCGCTTCCTTCTTTTTATAAATGGGGCACATCCAGCCTTCATTAAAGTTCGTGCCTTCGGTTACACCGTAGTCTGCCACATCGCGGAATATCTTTGTTAGTACGTTAACTATGTTGCAGTAGTTATGTCTTTCGTCTTCTTTTGCCGATTTGTATTGTTGGTTTAGGAGTTTCCATAACTCCATCGGGATGCCGTCCAGGCCAGCTGCTTTATCATTTGCTGAGTCGTTTAGGGCTTCTTCGACTTCTTCTGAGGAGACACTTTTACGTAGTTCCTCAATGTCTTCTTGTGCGAGTCTTGTGTTTATATTTTCAAGCGCTTCGTGTAGTTTTTCCTCGTCGGGCTCAGTTCTTGGGTCTCTATCAATCGTGAGTAGTTGTTCATGGTACTCTTTTGCTATTTGGGCCATTTTATCCGATCTTGTTTCTTTTCGGTTCGGGTCCCCGAGTGGATTTATCAGGGTTCGGATTGTGTCTCTCGGTGTGTTTTCCTTCGCTGATCTTACCCAGTGTTTCGATAGGGTTTCTCCTTCCAATTTGTTTCTTGCCGAGCTAAGTAGCCTCGCTTCGTCTCTTCTCTTCTTTTCGAGTGCATCAATTCTTTCCGTTAGCAATAGAGTTTGTTCCTGGATCTGTTCTTCCGTGAGTTCTGGCTTATCCGCGGTCGTTTGCAACTCCTTCTGTAGGCTTTTGATTGCGTTGGTTAGTTTGGGTTGGTTTGTTTTTTGGTAGTTACGGTACAGTTCTACTACCTTTTCTTTGAATGTTTTCAGCGCCTTTTGCGGGTTGTGATCAGTGCGGTTTTGTGTTCGCGTTTGGTTCACTTCATCTTGCATTTGTTTTGCGAGTTTTTGTGTCTCTTTCTTGAGGTACTTGTTTTTTAGTAGGTTGATTGGTATCATCCATCTGCCCCTCCCCAAGAATGGCATGTTTTCGGACGTTATTTGTACGCCGACCAGGCTGTGATCTGTTTTTACTCCGGGGTGTTCGATTTTCCAATCTGTGCACCATTGGTACATTTCTTCTCTCGCATATATTCGGTCTAGCCTTGATTGGCCATTACCTACATAGGTATAGCCCCTTTTGCGGGGGTGTCGTCGTCTCCATCCATCTGTTAGGTTGAGTTCGACTACTAGGTCCGACAGTGCGTTGCGAGCTGTTATCGGGTCGGTTCCTCCTCTGTTGTTCAGTCTGTCTATTTCTGGGTTCTCGACTAGGTTGAAGTCTCCCAGTACGATGTCCGGTTTTGGGCCGCTCATTGTCTCGATCTTTTCCAGAAGCGTTGTCCAGAACTCTGTTTTTTCAGCATTTCTTACTGGTGCGTACACGTTTAGTATTCTTAGCGTGTCATCTCCATTCCACGGTATGTCTATTATTATTGCTCGGCCAGCAATTACTATGGTGCTGGTTATTTTGTTCGTATTCACCATTCCTTTGTTCACGGCTATTGATACCCCCCCTTTTGACCCGGGGTTCTCCGGGTCGGCTGAGTGCACTATGTGTAGTGTGTTTCGGAATCTCTTTCCTATGTTTTCTTGCATGTCGTCGGTGGGATGTGTTTCTTGCAGCGCCATTACGGCTATTTTTCTGCGTTTCATCACGTTGTTCACTGAGCCCCATTTGTCTTGTGACCGATTCCCTTTTCCGTTCATGTTGAGCGTGGTGATTTTGAGGGTTTGTTTCTGACGTCTTGGTTGATTCAGCCTCCTATCTGGTTCGTTCCGGAGTCTTTGTGTCGTGCTGTTGTTATCGGCATCATTTGTTGTATGGCTCTCATTCTGGGTCGGTGCCCTTTCCCAATTGTTTTGGGTTTCTGACGTGGTTGCGTCGTTGGCTTGATTAGCCGATAATCCCTGGAGGGTATCCCTGTTGCCGCCTTCGTGGCGGTTACCCACAGGGTCTCTCCTCCCTTGGACATTTTGTCCCTCCCCCGTGGTAGGGGGTTCAATCATTTCTAACATCCCCGCCGTACTGTGGTTTTGCAGTCCGGGACCCGTCAGTGAGGAGCTTGTCGGAAACGGCGTCGGCACGCTCCTCTCTTGGTCCTGGAGCTGTGAAGTTTCTGTTGTGGAAGTGGTGATTCGTGGTACTAGGTACAGGCTACTGAACCCCTCGCCTGCCCCGGGGGAGATGTTCGGTTTAGTCACTTATATCTTCTGGGTGGATATAAGTTTTCGTCCGAACTCGGTTACACCCATGGCCCTCCCCAGCCTGAAGAGGCCGGCCACTTATTTGGCGCTTTTCAGCCCAGCATTTCCCTTACCCGTTTTCACAGTAAATTCAGGGTGCTTGTCTCGTTACCTCATCGTTTTTCATCGAGGGGTCGGCCTGAACACACTTCCAGTCAGCGGTCAGCGCGATGACTCTTTGGCAGGCTTTTTACAGAGAGGAGGCGGCGGGTGTTGTCTCATATTGGGTTAATTTGTTCATTCGTTTCATGATGTCATCTCACGCCTTCTTTTGTTCATCTCACGGGTTACTATTTCGTATACATAGGAAACACGTCGTTTGTCATTCGTCAAGAGATGGTGATCATAAATATTAGCTCGTCCTATCGTTCAGGACGCGTTACCTCGGTGGGTAGTTTCTCAATTATACTTCCTCCTCTTTGCCTCAGCGTTCTTTCCAGTCGAGCTGCGGGAAGACCCTTTCGTCTTCGTCTTCGGTTGGGACTCGGCAGCCTTTCCTTTGCCTTTCCTATCTACCCTTTTCCATTGGCTCGGTCCTGGAGTGGGGGGTTTAGGTCCGGGTCCAGACGGGCCAGGGTCTTTCTCGATCGGGAAGAAATCGTCGTCGTCAGGTTCGTTAGGTCGTCCGCCGGCTTTCCCTTTCTTCGCTTTCGCATGGGGGCAGAGTCCACTGGGGTGGTCCACCGTTTTACAGTGGTTGCAGGTGAAAGCTGGCGTGTACCTGAGTCCAACTCCATGGTTTCCCGCATGGTACTTCTGTCTGGACGCCCACGTCCTCCATCTTCCGAGGAGTTCCTCATTGGTCGTTGGGGGGTGGATGTAGATGTTGTAGACTGGTGTTAGGATCTTTCTTCCGGGTACGATGATTTCGAGGACTTCGACCTTGACCGAGTCTCGGACAAAGAGGCGGGCTTCTTCGGTGGATAGGTCCGATTGTATGTTATCTCGGTTTGCGGTGATGAACATTTCAGTCTTCTTTCTTGGCTCGGTGTCCACATCATCGAAGAGGGTCTTCATGACAGACCTTCGGACCTTCTCCGCTGCCTGGTTCTTCAGCCCATCGGTCTCGATCTTCATGTTATAGTTGGTGAGCGTTGTGATGTAGTCGTGCGGGATCGGTCTTCCATTTTCGACGAAAAGGACTCCGAGGGGGCTGTCTACTTCGAGGATTGCTGTTTCGACAAGGTATTCTCGGTAGTTCTGTGGGATGTCCGTGACTAGGAAAACGAAGGGTGGTGCGTATCGGGTGTGGAGTATCACGGACGCTGCAGTAGGGTGGACGACGGTGGGATCTATCTCTCCCTCTCCCCCGAAACGGTCTGTGTAGATCTCTGTTGTGTGTCTCGTGAGTTTTCAATCAGTCATCGGTTTTACTTCGGGAGTTGCTTACTCTTTAGATCTTCGTTGATCATGTGGACGTTCTGGGCTATGTTGGGGTCATAGCCGCTGCCCAAGTAGTGTACGAAGACTGCCTCATCCATTTGGCCTTCCCAGGAGTCGCGGACGACGGGGTCTAGGTTTTTGAGGATCCTTTCGGTGTTGAAGCCCTTGATGGGGCCAGGGGGACGGCGTATGGTTTCTCTGTGGCCGTCTTCTTCACCGTTTCCCGGGTCGTCTGGAGATACTGGTTGGTCGTCAGATGGGTCTTCTCCAGAGTCGCTTTCAACTTGTCCAGCTGTGCGTTTGAGTGCGTTAGCATATGTGGAGGGTTTTGGGAATACGACTGTGAACTGGGTGTTATGGGCATCGGTTATGGACTCTCTGGTGCCGTTGGGAGGTACACTCGCCGGCGGATTGTGGATGGCATCTTGGGGATCGCGGTCAGGTTCGCTGTTCACGTTTTTCTCCACGTGCTCCGGGTGGGGGCTAATCTGGTTGGTATCCCCTTCAATTGCCATGGCCGTATCTTCATCGATTCGGGAATCGGTCGCAATAGGGTGGGTTATGGCAGGGGGATTGGGATTGGGTTCGGGGTTCGTGGGGAGCGCAGGAAAGGCTCTGGTGTCAAGCATCGGGAGTTCAGCGATCTTCGGGTTCGGGCCACGGGCCTTCGATTTCATCGTGGAAGATGGTGCTGGCATTGTCGTCAGGTAGTTGTTTCGTGAGGGTAGGGTGGGGAAGTTTTAGAGTACGAGGTGAGTTCGAGCAGATAGGTGCCTTCCCACCCCGTTTTCCTTCCCTTTTTTATATGGTTCAGTGCTCTCCACGGTCTGTGTCCTTTGTGTTACGGAACATGGCTTCATGGGCCACCTGTGGTCATCTATGGTTTTCATTTACCCGGCCGTTTTTTCTTTTTCATGGCCTTCATACGCCGTGTGTTGGCCGTGCTTTCGCCATTGCAGGCTTTTCGGTTGTTTTTCCTTTTCCGCTTTTGGTTTCTTTTGTCGTTCGCTTCCCTTCACTGTGGGTGGCTATTTTCTTTTTCGGCTCTATGTTTTGTTGTCGTCATCTGGTGCCGCGTGGGTTTCGCGTGTATTTCACGTGCATTTGTGTGGCCACTTAGTGGTCTGTGTCTCGGTGGATTTTTGACAGTCTGTCGCTCCTTTCCCCCCTGCCAGTTTCTCTGGTATATTCGCAGTTGGGCTCTCTTTTCGTTACATACGTTTGTATTTATCTGTCTTGGGTGTCAAGACATGCTTATTTACTCTTTGTAACGCGCTTCTTTTGGCTCGCTATTGGGTTTTCTTGGAGTTCGTTACTCTCCGGTGGTCTATTTTACAGTACTTTTGACTTCTCGGGTTGTTATCCTTCTTCTCAGGGAGGGGTGGAGACTTCTCCTACTTGCGCACCGCGTTGGTTGCGCTGACCTTGCCACTTTTGAACCGTGGGAAACCTCCACTCGATGGTGGTTGAGGTTCAAGGAGCCCCCCCCTCGGTCACCAAAGACTCTTCTCAACCACCCAACGCATCACGTGTGGTCACGTGAAACGAGATTTAAGCTCATCTGAGAGAAAAAAACCCCTGTTGACCGAAAGATATAAAAACCCTGGGGTCTACTGCCTTTTCCCCCCAGTCGGGGACCTAGGTCACCAGTGGTTGCCAGCCTGTCATCGGTCTCTCCCTCGTGTTCGCCTCGGCCGATGGAGGGTAACTCGGCTCTGTGCATGGTTCGTCGAGGTATGTATTACGGCGGACCACACAGGGTATAGGTGACCTCCCTGTACAAGACGCCCACAGGGAGCACCGCGGCATCAAGACCTCAAGATTATCCTCAAACGGCGAGTATTACCCTCCACGGACCGCTAGGGAGCGACGAGGTGAGGATGGTGTCAGGGGAGCCATGGGGTGACCTATGTCTTCCCGACGAACAGCGCGAACACTCGGATCGACGGGGAGTTATGGCGATTTTCGCTGGGGTAACCAGCGATCGTCTTCCTGCGCCCGGGTTAGAACCGTCGATCCTCCCCCAAGAGGGGCAGAGTAAGTTCGTCGCTGAGGTAGCCTGGGGACGTCGGCTACGAGAGTATGGGCGAGCGGGACCGCGTGTTGTTGTAGCTTCGGGCTCCGCCAGGGTGACGACCCTGGCGGGCCATGTGTCTCCAAGTCGCGAACTGGAGACACACGAAGCTATGATGGCCGCGGTCCCGCTTTTTTTTTGTCAAAAATTCAAAGATAGGGGTTCGGTACTTCCCTAGAAACACCTCTTTGGTTCTCGGTGTCCGTAGATAGTCTGGTTATGCTTCCAACAAGTTGTCCCTCGCCGGCTTGAACGATGATTGGCCGGAACGTACATTTTCCCACGACCGCCCGCAGGTTTCCTGTTATCGCTCATGCCCACCGCTTCCTCTACAGTATCGGCGAAGTCTTCGACGGCAGCCAAGCCACGCAAACGGTTTGTCGGCTCAAAGGCGGGGCCGTCCTCCAAAACCTTAGCGTCTTCGACCGTTTCACATCAAATACCCCAAGATATCTTGGAGGATGTTCAACTTAACAGCGCCATCAGAAACTTGCCCTCAAATTATTCATTCGAGATCCATAAAACAATACACCACGTTCGGAAAAACAAGGCAACGATGGTTGCTCTGCAAATGCCGGAGGGATTACAGATGTATGCGTGTGCGATTGCCGATATAATCGAGAGGCATGTCCCTGACAATAACGAATTAAATCGGAGGGGTGGCTTACTGTCCCGCACCTTAGATTTACGGATGCCTTAACTGTCATCATGGGCGACGTAACATATGGGGCATGTTGTATTGACGACTTCACTGCGGTCGCACTTGGGTGCGATATGCTTGTCCACTACGGACACAGCTGTTTGGGTACGTCATCACGGTGTATATGCCGTTGACCCCCTGGCTGATTACCACTCAATTCAGTTCCCATGACTGAAACCACGATCAAAACCCTCTATGTTTTCGTGGAGATATCGATGGACTCAAAACACCTCCATCAATCCATCCGTATGAATTTCCCAGACGATCGACAGGAGTTTTATGATTACCTTCTCAAATCGGAAGACTCGCATAAGCACATACCCGCTGGAGCCCAACTGCCAAAACCGCGGCATCTCACTGTCGACTCGAGTGATGCTGACGGTCCCGTCCCGGCGAGAGAGCCGACTAGATTGGCTCTTGTGTCCACGATTCAGTTCGTGGCCGCGCTTCAACAGTTGAAAGAGGACCTTTCGGTTGAGTGCGTCGAGGAGCACGACCTTTGGCCAATTCATAGACTACAGAATGGCGACCTCGGGGAGAGGCCCAACTCTGGTCCGACATTCTCAAGGGGGAAGTACGAAGCCACCATACCACGGTCGAAGCCCCTCTCGCCGGGGGAGGTTCTGGGTTGTACTGCACCTCGATTAAGTGATGTCGACGCGCTGATGTAAGCCCACGTCTGGATTAATGTGACTCTACCGCTCCTAACTCTGCCTCGTTCCCTCAACAGATACCTCGGCGATGGTCGGTTCCACCTCGAGTCCATCATGATCGCCAATCCTGCTGTTCCTGCGTTCCGATACGACCCGTATTCGAAAAAGTTCACGCGAGAACGGTATAATCATGCGGAGATGCAGGAGATCAGACACGATGCAGTAACTACGGCGAAGAACAGCGTAAAAGTGATCACTCAAGGCGAGAACTCGGGCTCAGATTCCCCACTGTGGGGAGTGATTCTTGGTACCCTCGGTCGCCAAGGAAGTTTCAGGCAGTTACAGGTAAGAAGGTCCCAGGAATTGCAAGTGAAAAGTGCTCAAAGTTTGCAGGCAATCACGAAACAACTGAAAGCATCCTCGGCATCTATCCCTTACATGCCCATACTGCTTTCTGAGGTATCTCCGGCCAAACTTTCCCTGTTCAACCCACATATATCTGTGTTCGTCCAAACTTCATGTCCTCGACTGTCCATCGACTGGGGATATGCATTCGACAAGCCCTTGTTGACTCCATACGAAACTGCCGTGGCGGTCGGAAAAACGGTTGGGTGGATGGACGAAAGTGAGACGAAGACCCCTGAGGAGAGGAGGTATCCCATGAACTTCTATGAAGCAGGGACACCTTGGGCGATCGCAAGAGCGAAAGCAGAATACTGAACACGGTTAGGCGGTGACGCGGAGTACCAAATGGTCGACATCTATTTTATCACGGCCATATGCTGTGTTGTACATTATTCGTTTAGGCAGTACATGAAACAATCTCGTGATCCACGATGAGGTTCTCGTCATTGCAACTGGAGAATGGCTGCAGGGCGGACAGATATCAAAGCCTAAGGCACGTCTTTAGCGGATGGGTTCAAACAGCCAACCAAGCAAACACATACCCGTATGCAGCTTCGACCTCGTCGACACCCGCGCCCGGGAACGGACCGGGAGAATCCCGGGGCACAGGTCCAAATTCCTGCTCCTGGTCGTCGTCATCGTCGACGACTGCACTACCCTCATCCCTATCCAAATCGAATGGCAAAACGGGCCGGAGACCACCGCCGGAGCTACTCCTCCGTGTACTTGCAGGACTCTTTGCAAGCGCAGCCATAGTCTTGGGGCTCATATGCTCCCAATTGTTCCTGTTCTCGTCTAGAACGCCTCCATCCTCCCGACCCACATCCATTGAGTCCATACGAACGTCATCCCCGAGCTCACCGATAGAAACGATCGACTCGCTATCGCTGATCCCGTCCGAAATGTCCGTGAACTTTGGAACTTGCAGCCTATGCCACGCCGACTGGGGTTGTCCACCGTTTTGGGTACTGTCGGGGTGGGGGGAAGTAGGTTCGTCATGCCATCCGAGGTCGGAGAGATATTCCTCGTATTCCTCCTCAAATGCGATGTCCTCAGTGATGTAGGGCAAGAAAATGCTCGGATCGGGGGCTTGAGCGCGGAGAGGTGGGAAAACGTCGGCTTCCACCGCATTTGGCGTACCGACAGGTCGGATGAAACCCGCAATTTCTGGGCCAGGCTGAAGTCCATCCAGGTGTTGGGAAATGCTCATCGACCGGTGATGATGCGCCTTCTGAAATTGATTGCTGACCGAGCCATACCGTTTGTTGTTGTCTGGGCGGAGCGCGTCATTACCGTCACTATTCAACCGTAGAGATGAAACTCACAGAATTTGACAAGGTGCCTAAGCGCATGTTCTTGTCCCTGGAAGGACCATGAATACAGTTAACAACGTTTTCCGCAAGCCGACGATTACCTGTGCTTCGGCAAGATCATCCACCTCGTTCCCGCTCAACCATTCGTCCCTTAAGTCCGGTCGGCAATTAAGGTAGATTGCGGTAATGACTTGCATGTTGGCTGATGCCCCAATGTGAAAAATGCGAGGGGGAAACCGATCAGTTCGGGGCACGCTCTCAATCGACGCCGGGGGCGAGGGTGGCAAGTGTAAAGGTCAAAGAGCCGGTACTCACACTGCCGCCACTTTCGTCCGCAGAACGGTACTTGACTCTTAATGAGTTTCAGCACGTGAAGTTGGAGCACTGGGTGCTGGACTTTGAGTATTCGTTTCAGGACCGCCTGTTTTTGTAATATTAGTGTTGAGCTGTCACCGCAAATCGGAAATTGAAAACATGCTTACAGAACTCTTGTACTGGACCATCATCCGAATTCTGTGCGACCGGTGTTTCGACAACTTCTGCATGATCTTTGCAAAATTGATTGTCGCAAAGAAATTCCTCCATGAGAAGTCCGTCAGGAGATCCATCTCCTCTTCGTGTTTCTGCCCGTTTGGCAGGACGGTAGTTTTGACTACCGCCTGTCGTGGGGGCTTGAGTATGTGATCTTCAGGGCGCATGGCCGGTAGGTTGTGTGAGAAGTGCAGTTGACAGAACTGGAAAAAGCTGGAGTAGGGAGGGGCATCAAAAGAGGCAGGTGGCCAGTGGTGTACGTTGATCCTACTTGTTTTCTGGAGCGTCAGCTTTCGAGGCTACTGATACGGAAACCTCTTGTAGACCGAACATCTTGAGGATGAGTAACAAACAGTTCGTGTCCAAGAGATGCTGCCCGAGATGGTGGAACTTCATAACATCTGGGACGACGTTCATCAGATCACACGGATCGACCGAGCTTGGCGAACCTACGAGAGACTTTGAACCATTTCAAGGTCAACAGGATAATCGCAGAGACAGCTTTGGAGGTGATTTCCCTGTGTCTGATGACATCGATCTCATCTATTGATGGGGGTGGCATGGGTGGTTGCTCTTGGACCGCTATAGAAATATAATCAACCCCTGCTCTTTCGCCGAGAGAGGAAACGCGATCGTACGAGACAGCATCCCGGGGGGGAACCCATTCGGATTAGCCGGCTGCTGCTGGTTCGTCGTTGCAGAGACAGTAGCCAACAAGAGCTTGAGAAGGACCATGACCCATCCTGGGAGGAAAGGCAGGACGGCAGCCTGGAGAGCAATCAACCTCCGTGTGTGGTTGAAGTGACTGAGAGAATCGTACATAGATTTGTTCAACTCTCTTCAACCTCATCAGGTCCTCCTTTCTCTCTTTTGCCCTCCTTCTTTCTGAGTTTGAGTCGGCTTTTTTTAGCGAGGTTTCTGCTTCTGCGATCTTAGCATCCAGAAACACGACATCTGGAAGCAGGCTCTCCCCAGACTCCTCGTCCTGGACGGTGGATTCGCATCATTCATGTCACAATGCGCGAACAAGGGGGAACATACTGATTGCTGCGGTTTGCTATCTGCAATCACCTCCGAACCAGGCATAAAGTCCAGGCCACTCTCCGCACTCATACATTCCTCCCGCGCTCGCCACATTTGCCACAATGAAAGACTTACGTACATGTGTTTGTGATAGAGCCTATCGGCTTCATCAATGGCAAAGGGGACCAGACGCCCATCTCGAGCATCACGGTAACTACCGTACTTCGCCTTCCCAGAGAAAGGGAATAAGAAAGGCCTATTCTGGTCGGTCTGGTATTTTTGTTTGTTCGGCTTGGGACTGGGTGGAGGGGAAGGTGCCGGCGTCGCCGGTTGAGGGACACCGGGCCTGAACTGCATCCCGCCTGGGTGTTGGTGTCCACCAGGATGGAACCCATGGGGGTTGTTCTGCATATCCGCATCAACGTCGTGCTCGTAATGGTGTCTCACAGGTATGGGAGAAAACGCTTCCGCAAGTTTTGAGGGTGTGATAATTGATGAGGTAGGGGTGGTTACGGCAAATGGGTCGGGAGGCGAAGTGAAGGTTGGATATTTCACGGATGTTTCTTGGCGGAAGATTTCGATGTCTAGAGGGGAGGATTTGATGCTGACGCCTGGGAGGGAGATCAGCGTTAGCGTCGACAATGTGTGGACGTGAGGGTTAGGCGAACCTCCTTCTGGGATTGGTGGCAGCCCAGCAACCTCTCGCGCAAGTTTCTTAACTCGATACAGGTCTTTCATCCCGCCACAGCACGCGAGGAGCGTTTTCCATAAAACGAGGAGAAGCTGTCGCCTCCTGCATGAATGGAAAAGTAAGATCAGACGTGTTATTGACGTACCTTTTTAACTGGATACCCTTTTGCACTCTTATCACGGAGTCCCGAAACAATGCTGATGAGGTAAACGGGCAGCGGCGGATCCAAACTAACTGAAGGGAACATGTGAAAATACCACGATAAATACTGCAACAGACGCTTACTCAATTCGTCGGCGAAGTCGTCGTGACCTTTGAATACTTCGATGATGTGGTACAACATACCAAGGTAAACGGACAGCTCTGTGGTGACCTCCTCTAATATGTCCGCGCGGTCCTGGGCCGAAATTTGAAAATGAGCGGCATCTTGCTCTGAGAGGCTACTGTATAGGGTGTAAGAAACGCGTTGATGCCTACACGAACGACAAAATTACCGACCAGAGGAGGTCGTGCTTCGAGCTGGCGATCTTCATCGCTTCAACGATGTTGGGTAATCCGTTCGCGCCTCGGACAACCTTACAATTCTCGAAGATCCAATGCAGTTGATCCTCGGGAGATGAAGTTTCGGCAAACGTGCCTACACGAGTTTTGAGTACCCCGACGCGTGGTATCACGATGGGGTACGGTACGGACCTTGCAAGACGTAAAGGAGCCTGCGGGCGTTGGTGAACCGGATCTCGGCGTCACGGTGTTCTAACCCCTCGATGAGGACCTCTACGTGTGCCTTGCGCTGTGACAGAGGGCTCCTGGTCCATTCTGGTATGAATTCGGAGTGTGTCCTGCAGGTGGGCAGAAGAGGATCGACGTACCCCCAGAGAAAGAACCTTCCCAGGCCTTGAGGTTCTCGGCGACCTGGGGCATCTCGACGTAGGAGTAAAACTCGTCAATCTCATTCAGGACGTTATCCTCATCGTCGTAGCGAAAGTCATAAGACGCCTGCTACTTGGTAGGCACGTTAGATTGGATCTGAGTATCTGTACTACAAATACCTTTGGCTTGGGTGCAGACCCGACCATGCTACGGAGCTGGCCGAGGGTGATAGAGTCCAGGCCGAGGTTTGTGGACTGGCCGGGGGCATTTTCGGACTGCATCTGGCGAGGGGTTGGTTTGTGTTATGGTTATCGGAGGGGTAGGCCAAGGCTAAGGGGAGGCCGGCTGCCACGTGGCTCGGCGGACCACCCCGCAGTGGCTTTTTTATAAGACTCATCGGTTGTTCGCTCTCCCCAAGAACGTCTCCTGGGTTCGCCGTCGTCCTCCCCGTCGTCGTCACCCAACCTCTCTCCATTTCCTCAACTCTCTGCGCGTTTCAGGAAAGGAGTAGACTGTGTCAGCCTTCTTCCCGGGATCTTTCTCTTCCCTAGGACATCCTGACTGTGACGGCCACTGTACCAGTCCAGCCAAAAAATCGTCAAAGGGGCACGCCTTCGCTGTGCGTTAGCCTCCAGAACCCAGTCTATTCTTCCCCTCTTCCATCTTTTTTACGAACGTTTTCACGACCCCCTCCACATTTCCCGTCCCTCTTCTCTCCCTTGTCTCTGTGGCACTTCCCCGAGTGCTCCCATCGATCACTGTTCGTCCCTCGAGCTTCTAGCGGACCACCCGTAGGAGCCTGAGAGACAGACAGCCCAAGCCCCTCCTTTGCCAAATGCCAGTCCCCGTCCCACCTTACTCCCGTCCACCAGCCCACCCCACTGACAAACTCAAACGCCACTCGGACCCGGCCAGATATACCTCTCTTCCGACTTCTTACTCGCTTAACTCTCTCGATACCCAGCGCTCTGTCTCTCATCGTCCCCATCGCATTTGGGAAGAAGAGCCTCCCACTTTTCAGCTGGGTTTTCCTCAAGGGTTGACCACCGCGGCCAACGCGGGCGTCATTAAAGGAGCTCGCGCGCAAGCGTGTCTTCCGCCCATTGCATCTCTTGCTCGTCGCAACCGGCCATACACACATATCCGCCGCCACAGTTCGGGAAATATGGTAACCACTCTTTCCGCCTTCACATCTTCTTTTGCCACAGCTGACTCGCCCCCGACACAGGCATACGGGGCCATACCTCACCCTGAAGATGAAATTGGCGACACGATGAACATTAGCCCGGGCGAGAGTTACGACAATATTTTCGCCAGGAACTTTGGAGCCTTCAGTCCCCTCCTGGAGGACCCATCGCCGGACGCCAAACAGTATGATTCAGGCTCCAGCCCCATCGGGCCCATTACTCCTACTCCGTTCGGGGACTTCATAGATCGAGCTATCACCGGCAATTACATCGAACCCACCATCGATCCGACATACCCCGATTTCGGAAGGCAGTCTTACAACGCATACCATGGCAGTCAACAGCCGCAGTATGGCCAAGCGAACCAGATTGTTCCCAAGCAATCCCCGCGGAAGCAGGTCCCCACGGTCGCTGCGCCGCCACCGACTGTGACTATCGAATACAAGAAGCTTGTGGATCCTCTCTCCGAGTGGCTTGCCTGCTACGTCTGGCGAGTTTGCTCCACTGGCGCGGGGTTGCCTTCCCGTTTTGTCCGACCCTCGTAAGTTTTGTTTTTGAATCACATGGATCCGAGGTTGACGGAATCGCTTAGGTCATTCCCGCAACGATTCCCGAGGGCTCCTCCGGCATATCTTGCGGCATCCATTCGTTCCCTGCTCTTATCGACGCTATTACAACCATCAGCCATCTTTTTGTCCTTGTGGTACATCATGCGGTTGCCCGTATACATTGGCTCCGTGTCGTTCGGCCCAGAATTGATCAAGGAGTACCAATTCCGCCTCGAACTGTTTGGTGAAGACGAGCGCCCAGTCGAAACTCATGCTCCTTTCAGAGTCTTTCTTCTGGGTTGTATGCTGGCCAACAAGTGGCTTGATGACCATACGTTCTCGAATAAAACCTGGTAATTACCCCCTAACCCATTTACGTCAAGACCACTCTTCTAATCTTATCAACAGGCAATCGATCTCCAATGTTCCCGTCCGGTTCTTGAACCGTCTTGAGTCCTCCGCTCTGAATATCTTCAGCCACGATCTCTCGATCCCTCCGCAGCAATGGGTTACGTGGCTTTCTCACCTAAGCAGCTACCATTCTTCCCTTTCTTCGGCGGCTCAGCAGCCCATCGGTCGGCCATCAGCGAATCCTCATCTTGTAATCAAGAAAGCCCTCGACGAACTCCTCCAGACTCCCACCGAAGTTCCCCGTCGTGAAGAAACCTCTTCTGTTATCTTTCCTCCGGGTCCAGTGTTCATTGGTCTCGAGGAACGCAGAAGAGAACACGCCGCAAAGGAGGCTGCTACGGAACAGAGCAATAATGAGATTTTAGACATCGATCTGGATGAAGATGGCCCATTGCGTGAGGAGTATCTCCCCAAGCGACGAGTCAGCAACGCAAGGGACACAGAACCGGCTCGTATTCCCTTCAAACCCATCGCCCCTGGACGAACGCTACCTCCCCCTGCCAAGTGGAGCCCCGAACACGATGAACCAATAATGTGGTCCCATAGCCGCCCCATCCGGCCTTACCTTGCTCCACAGCCACCACCGAAGCGTCAGCACATCTTCGATCCTATCTGGGGCTCTGCGCGCGAGGAGAAATACGAATACGTTCTCGGGTACGGGTACGAACCCCTCATCGACACCGTCCGTTCGACATATGACTACAGGGACCCTTACCTTGGTAACTCCCGCTCACAGTCACGTGGGATCTTCCCTGAATCTATCATGCCACCAACGTATGGTTATGGCCCGTTCGCACCAATCGAGAGCCAGCGGGTCCATGGCTACCAACCTGAACCCTATGGACGGTACCAGTACCCTCTCATGGGTGAGGCGTATGGGATTGCTTAATTCCATAGGGAGACACAAACACCGTCACCTTCCCGTTCCCAACCCCTTCTTTGGTCTCCGGTTCTTGATCCATGTTGCTCCCCACCATCCACTCTTCCTTGCATTGGCTTTGATGGGCTGCTGGGTACGCTAGGCGTTCCAGTTTTCAGAGTCGATTGCCGCTCCCTCGTTCACCGGTGACCCCCATGGTCCCGCCTACGTTGTATCATTCTTTTCGACGCCGGAGTATCTCGGTCTCATAGAACTCTTCTCATCACCTTATGTCTCTTCTCTTTGCTGTCTCAACATCCCTCGGTTTTTCCTCGTCTCATCGACTCCTTTTATCCGATCCGGCGACCCGCGTATCTTTGTGCGACATGGTTGTCACACGATCCCCATGTCCATACAATCATCTCACCGACCATATTGCCACCACTCGAGTCGGTTTGTCTTTTTCTTATCCTCGCCGGTTTACTGCGGCACTCGGTACATATCGAGAAAAACCCACGCGTCCTATCTCTCACACGCACAAGTCATCCGGTATCCCTCCTTCTCACTCGCCCCAACCATATTTATCTACTCCGATCCTAAACCCGAACAATGCGGTTATCTCAGGGAGGAGTCCCTCCCCCCCTTTTTTTGGTTTTCTCCCAGGAGGTTTTTTGTGGCTTGGCCCCATAGATCTTGTTTGCGTTCCCCTCGTCCCGCACTCTCGCTGCGTCACGGGCGACGGTTCGTAGACTTGTAGTATATTTTTCGTTCATCTTCGCCTTCCCTCTCTCTCGGTATCTCAAGGCCAGCACCCCCCCCGTCGAGACTCTTGCCTCGACCTTCTTTAGCTTTTATCGAATGGACGACATCTTTCTCCACGCTGTTAGTCACGTTGCAACCCCATTTCCCGGTTCTTGAATCCCCCCTTTTGAGATCCGCTTCACACCCATATAACACTCCAGATGCTTTTACATGCTTCTTTCACACGTCGTTACCTTCCCCATCTTTCTACGATCCAACCATACGTTTTAATCGACTCTTCTACGTCTTTCGTTTGTACTTTTTTCTTTCTGCTTTTTTTGGTTTATTCCTTTCAGCCACGCTCGAGGTTTTCCGGTTCCTGCCTTTCGGTTCCCGCCACCCTGTGCTCCTGACCGGTGTATTTGTGTTGATCCGCGAGACGCCTGGTATACTATATACCGAGCGTTTCCCCCTTCTTCCCTCCACCTTGACACTCGTGCCTTCGCTCTTGCACCGATCGTGCCGGAAGCCGATAACAATCTTTCCTGATCGCCGATAATCTGTTCAGGAACATCGCGCGATACGACCCACTTTACTTGAGGCAACCCTAGATCCGGACGCCCGAGTCACCCATGTTATCTTGTAGCCGGCCTTTCGATCTCATCCGGTCGTGTGGGGGGTCGGATCATTCTCGGTCCCGTGCATCATGTTTTTCTTGGTGCGCCTTCTGGCCCCTTATCGACCTTTTACTAGCCTGCCTATCCATCGTTGTTCGTTGCTTTATAATTCAGTATCTCCTTCTGTTCCTTGCACATATATGCAGTTTGCGGTAATAATTTCCCTATGCCAAACATTAACCTTACGTTTCGACTCCCCTATTTTACCCCCCAATCAGTCCCCCCCCTCCGAGACCTTCGCAGGATGAGGTCCCTTTCGTCTGTACTTAGTTTGTGTCTTGGCCAAGTAGATACAAAAGCAAGTGCAGTTTCTCTCTCTAGAAAGGGCTGACTGAGAACACTGCCAGTATATTGAAAGGTCTAAGTTTGAGCTAAAACATCGGGTGAGCGCGTGGCCAGGTCGGATTGAAGACCCTGATATTGAACACTCAACATCAAGCGTCGCTGGTGATTGGATGGCACTCCTCCGACCAACCCTGCAAACAACCGGCGCGCAAGGGTGAAGACAAATTTGGGAGGACCTCGATGACTGAAATCCCTCTGGGTTCATTTCTCTGGGTTTGGAATCACACGAACTTCTCGTTTCTTCTTTCGCTGGATCTCGGCCGATTGCGCGGACCAGTTCCTGCCACGTTGGGGCGTTCTCCCGAACACGCCGTTGAGGGGTCCAAACCGGTCCCAAGGCAGGAGAATGTAGGTCAACTTAGATTCTACGAGACCCTGAGGGACCTGGAGAATAGATAGACAAGGTCTAGTGGTGCTCGTGGTTCGTGCGGTGCTTGGATGACTTACGGGACCGAACCAATTGCTATCTTCCGAACGGAATGGTTCGTCGCCTTCGACCCAGAGGTGGCCGGGTGGGATCACGATTTCCTCCACGGGGTATGGAGGGAGTGTCTTGACCTGTGGTCATCGGTTAGAATCCAGATGCGACCGTGTGGTTCACGGCGCGGAACACGTACGATATCTCCGGGTAACGCGATGATACGTTTTACCAGCATTAGTCTAGGGTTGATCGGGGAACTGGATAAAACGCGCGAGTGTGAGAGAGGAAGTGAATATGAAACCGAACGGAATGATGCTTAGACGTACTGTAAAGCCACTACATCATCTCTCTCGTATTCGTGACGTATCTTGGTTGAGACGCGATCAAAGAGGACTAAGTCTTTCCCAGGGGAGGAGTCGGGATTCAGGGTGGGCTGATCGTTCCGTGCACGAAGAAACGCCGGTCAGAACCAAAAAAAAAGCGGAACTTGGTACTCGTACTACGCACCTGCATGCTCCTACCGTTGACGTATTTAATGGTGTATCCATAGTGCACAAATGCCATATAGAGTGGAGACCAGTACAGAACACGAAACGTCCATTTCAGGGGCGGTCTATCGCGCACATATCGTTTGGACTCCTTGAACAACCCGCGCAGGCGGTTCAGGCGGGCGAACATCCAGTATCGCACCCTAAGTTCACGACCGTCTGAGGATGATGCAACGTGAACGCAAGCGGGATGACCGCTCGACTTCTTGATCGAGTTTGAGTTTAGAGGTCTTTGGCAAACAATTGCAAACAAAGATTTCCTTCACTTCCTCCTTCCGCGGAAATCATGGTACGGTCGAACGAATGCTCGAGACGCGTGGGTATTGATTTATTCTGATGTAGCTTCGTAGGCAAGCCCGTGAAAGGCGACAATATGTCTACGCGAAGTCTCTGGAGGCCCAGGAACGCTTAACGTATGAGCGGAAAAGGCAACTGAAGGATGCCTTAGCTAGTGGAAAACCATTGCCTACAGAACTCCGCAAGGATGCCCAACAACTGAGCAAAGAGTTGGCTTTTGATGACGCTCAACCCGGTGCGTGTTCATTCCACTCGAAACATCTCACAACTGACCGGACGCATAGAACCATCTACGCACGTCGACAATGAATACTATAATGCTGGGGTAATGGACCCTAAAATTCTGATTACAACATCGAGGGACCCGAGCTCGAAGCTGCTGCAGTTTTCAAAGGTTCGATGTTCTCGGTGGTGAATCGATGGTCTGTTAACGCTGGATCATTGTAGGAAATGCGTTTGGTGTTCCCGAACTCCCATCGGATAAATCGAGGAAACTACGTCGTGAAAGAACTTGCGGACGCTTGCAGAGCGAATGGTATTACGGATCTGATAGTCCTCCACGAGCATCGAGGCAAACCAGGTGGTTACCCTCCATCCTAAAGCCCAAAGCGCAAGGCTTACACCGTTTGCGATTGTAGATGCGATGATCGTTTCTCATTTCCCTCACGGCCCAACCGTTTACTTCTCCCTTCACAACGTCCAACTCCGACACGACATCGAATCTTACCAAAACTCGACCGTTTCCGAACAATACCCTCACCTCATATTCGACAACTTTTCCTCTCGTCTCGGCGTACGGTTAAGAGATGCATTGAAACACCTCTTCCCTGTACCAAAAGAGGACAGCAAGCGGGTTATGACTTTCTCGAACAGGGATGACTTTGTCTCGTTTCGGTGCGTCCTAAGTCAAATGTGTTTGTGGGTACAACGCTCACTGGTGACCAGACATCACGTCTTCGTAAAAACACCGCCAAAACAAGTCCAACTAGCCGAGGTCGGACCGCGGTTTGACATGAAACGTAGGTCGCCTTGGTAAATTCGAGGCTTTAAGTTTCTGACAACCCAACCAAGCATACGAAATCCGTCAGGGCACCATAGAACAGAAGGAGGCGGAGCGAGAATGGGTCCTCGCTCATTACGCGCGGACAGCCAAGAAAAGGAGCCTTCTTTCAACAGGGGTGAGAGCTCAGCCAACTGAACCAGAGGGTAACGGTGTCGAAAGGCCCGCTAAAAAGCGGAAACAATAGTCTCATGACCATCCGTTCAACCGGCCTACTTAGATCATGTACAAAGGCAATGATACTGGATTGAAGGATGTTAATCGAGGCTCAATGACTGGTCCAACTTCGAGAACCCTTCAAACAATGCGGAGAAGAGGTCAATGGCGTATTGGACGTCGTGTGACCCAGCGATTTCCCTGATCGAGTGCATCGACAGCATCGCGTTTCCAACGTCAATTGTTCGCACGCCAAGTTTACTCAACATTGGCCCCACTGTTGAACCACAAGGCCTGGATTATTGCGTCAACCGAGGAACTGAGACGAAGAGAGTGCACGAATACTGACATGTCGTTTCGGACTTCAAATTCCTGAACTTTTCCACCCTTGCTCTCGACAAGTTTCTTCACAAAGAAGGTGCCAATCGCGTCGGTGGCATAACGCTGCTTGGCGTCGGTCTTGATGACTATACCTTGGTTCATCTTCGGCCTGTGGTTGCACTCATGCTTGGTTTTGTAATTGGGGTGGACCGCGTGACCCATATCAGTGGAAACTAAGAACGACTTTGAGATTGATTGACCATGCGCCGCGGGAGTAGGAGAGAGTCGTTTGATGAGGGTCGGGATGAGGGAGGACTCGGCGCCAGTAGTAGAAACACTCCCGGTCTCTTCGTGGTTGAAGAGGGCGATGCAGTTTACGTTCCCATCAGAATCCTTGCTGTCTGCCATGGCTTCGATAGCGCAAAATCTTGATTTTGATATTGTCAGCGTGAGGCTCGGTTGTTGAAAGGAGCGCGCTTACGAGGAAACCAAGTCATCCAAGCGCGGACTCGAAATGAACTCGTTGTCAAGCCCGATGAGACAAGAAGGCTGGGTATCATAGAGATGCCTTCAGGCATCATCAGGACTGAATTCATATGCAGAAACTGGACCTCCTACAGTTCGAAGTCATGGATTTCTTCGGGAGACACATTCAGTTCCTTGGCCAGAAGAGACAAAAGCGCCGGGTGGTGATTTTCTTGGATGCTCGAGGCAACAGCCGCTTGCTTGGGTACATTGTCTCCGTTGAGCTTATCTGCGATCTGGCCGAGAATCGGAACGAACTCCGTCTCTTGGTTAAACTTAAAATTGTCGTTAACGCTCCCGTCGACTTGAATACGCGTGAGCCAAGGTGTAGAAGAAAGTACACCAAGAACCACGCACGATGGATGGCCAAGGTAGGAATTCGAAGTAACGGTCGGTCGATCTTGATGAGCTTGGATGCGAACGAGTCGTTCTTTTCGGCAGTGACGATTCTTCCCGCAAGGCTCAAGTCCCGGTCCAACCACGTATGCCAGATACCCCCTCCGTAGGTTTGCACCCCGACCTGGAGGTATCCTTCAGTACTCCTCTTCGAGATTGGTCTAACACGGAGGTTAGGGCTATCGACGTGGGCTGCTACAATCGAAACTCCAGTGCCGGGCTTCCATCTTTGTGGGATGGTGAAAGCCAGGAGTGAACTTTGGTTTCTATCCGATCGGGTGTTAACGGCCAGGGTTCGATGCAAGGGTCACAAGCTCACCTGGTGAAGAAGTACTTTCCACCTTCCTTGATATCCTTCTCCCATTGGTCAACTTCACGGATCTAACAGTCAAAAGAGCCACGAAAAAAAGTCTGGCAGTTACGAAGACAGAATGCAAGCCCATCTGACCTTTTTGAACCCTGCTTTCTCCAGCCGCAGAACTGCGTTCTGGATGGCATGGAAGGGGGTTGGGGATGCGTTTACGAACTGCACGAAACGTGAGGCGGCTTCTGGGGCGACAGTGTTGATCATCGTCATCTCCTGGAGGACAAATACCACAGCACGTGGTGGCAGTTATTAAAATAAAATAAAAAAACGTGGTGGCGGTTCAATCGAAATACACTTTCTGATCGACTGAAGGCGCGTGACGAATCAAGCGCAACCGTTTAGACGTCGATGAGCCTGGTAAATTGAACGAACGTGGCTCCAAAGATATAGCTACTCAAGTCACTGAAGGAGGGAAGGGGTGAATCCCCACTGTTGTGGGAAGAGACTGTCCAATAAAAACGAGGATTATCCAGATAAAGGGGTCGTGAACGCGACCAACAGCACGGGATGACCAGGACATTTGAGTGACTGACCAGTGGCAACTTGACCACCAACTATATATACAGAGGAACTTTCCTGGCGCAGTTCCCCCTGCGCAACTGGTAAGGCGGTCACAGTCGAGGCTCCACGCCCTCCCTGATGTCCGAAACTCAGCCAACGCAGCACGCAATCACGTAGAGTGAGTCGGAATAGAGGATGTGCCCAGAATCACTGAGAGGAGGCGGAATGGGACCCGGTTCCGGTGCGTGCCGTGTGGCTGGCGTTAAGAATCGTCGGAGGGTAATCTTGGATACTGGGCATAGGGAAGATACCACATGAGCGATAGTGTAGTTTTTGTCTTCCTCAAGGTTTCAGATGATTCCGTTGGGCCAACCAATCCCCAGGCGCTGCTACATCTTTGGCACATCGCGAGGCGTAGCGATCGTGGGAATTTTGATCGGCTAAAATTTCCTGCCGTTTTCGGGTGCTCGGATTTGCTTCAAGACCTCACCCAAGGGCAATAATGGTCCGAAGTTACTTTCGACACGGGCCAACGGAGGTACGTCAGCCATCCCTGTCGTACGCAGTTGCTAACGCGATTTTTAGGCTTTCGGGCTTGTCTGTAGCGCATCTTCCAACTCGGTTTTTGATGGGAAACTTGCATATGTACCCGCACTGGAGGACGTGCTCGTCTGGGACGTGAAAAAAGGGAACATGGTGCGTGATCTGCACTGTACCTTCATGTCAAGACTTCTGAGCTTGATGTAATACCTAGACCGCTATGTGGCACGAGAGCGGACATCGTGCAGAAGTCACCTACATCCTGCGCTCCCCGAAACCAGACATTTTCGCGGTTGGGTATTCTGACGGGTCAATCCGCCTGTGGAGCGCTTCCTCAGGCTCCATGATCACGACGTTTAATGGGCATAAAAAGGCGGTCACTGCTCTCGCTTTCGATCAAGACGGTTCACGGCTGGCATCCGGTTCACAAGATACAGATTTGATCATTTGGGATGTTGTTGCCGAAGCTGGTTTATACAGGCAGGTTAGACCACCCGGTCATTTACCTGGCTAATTAATACGCTTCCAAAGATTACGCGGCCACCGCGACCAAATCACTGCGATGAAATTCTTGGACATCTCTGCGAACCTACCTTCAACATCATCGACTTCAGGATCAAATTTTATCGTGACCGCGTCCAAGGATTCCTTCTTGAAAGTCTGGGACTTGACCACCCAACATTGTGTCCAGACTACTATCGCTCACCGCTCAGAGGTCTGGTCTCTGGATATTAACCCTGAGAAGACTCTGATCTTCACTGGGGGTAGTGAGGGTGAGATGAAAGTCTGGAGGATAGACTCCGAGGCTTTGTCGGAGGGCCTCAAGGAGAATGAATCTGGCGAGGTGACTGTCCCTTCTTTGACTTCGTGCACCACGCCGCCTAAATCATAAACACAGATAACGAAGATGATCTACCCAGTGACTACAATACCCCTTTCCTCAAAACATCGCGTTTCTCAGCTTTCGTTCCATCCCCGCCTCCAATACCTCGCAGTCCAGTCCCACGATCGCTCTGTCGAGATCTTCCGCATACGAACTGAGGAAGAAATCCGCAAAAAGCTAGCGCGTAGGAAAAAGCGAGTTAGGGAAAAGAAAAAAGAAAAGGGACAAAAAGAACCGGATACGGAAGATGAAAAGCACGAGGAGGAACGAGAAGTTGACCTCGTTGAACTCTTTGCCCCCTACCTCATTGTGAGGTCGAGTGGTAAAATTCGGTCGTTTCAATTTGGAGGTGAAACTGTCTCAGATACGAAAGGCAATGCCCAGGTTCGTCATCCAATTCTGTCGTTGGTCCTCCCTCATCACTTCTCAGATCTTCCTCGCGCTCGCCTCGAATGCCTTAGAGGTCCATAATGTTCCTCCACCCACGCGTTCAAGGGAAACCCCGCCGGAAGCCACCAAGCTCTATGCTCTTGATTTGCCTGGGCACCGAACAGACATCCGAACCCTGTCACTAAGTTCTGACGACATGTTGCTCGCTTC
>Ga0307515_10005120_pt1 | contig 26632 bp, 3 predicted proteins | sample 17_EM_MG_FD_194513 | JGI IMG/M metagenome (GOLD analysis project Ga0307515, IMG submission 194513) | Populus trichocarpa ectomycorrhiza microbial communities from riparian zone in the Pacific Northwest, United States - 17_EM | ecosystem: Host-associated > Plants > Roots > Unclassified | place... | reverse complement strand
AACGTACTAATATACTTAGTACATTTCTTAGGCGCAGTATTATATATTTAAAGGACTACAGTCCCTACCTAGATAGTTCTCTTCTTTGTAGTAAATCTTAGAATATAATTAGAGTTAACCTATTAGGCAACTACTCTACTAGTTATTATTACGTTATTAACTTCTTATTTACCTATATACCTAGCCTATTAATAAGTCCACCGTGGTATTTCCTATAAGGCTTTATTATATATTTACTACTAAGGTTATAGTAAAGGAAGTTAAGCAATATACTACCTAAGCTAGTAACTATAACGCTATCTATAGTAATAACTACTTTAGGATTGGGAGGAGATACTAACATATATAATAATAACTTAGCAGTAGTTATAATAAACTAGCTTAGGAGTATTATAGAGCAAAATAATGCTAATAATTAGGTACTACTTTAGCAACTATAAGATATAAAGAGAATAGATTAAGATACTATTAATTAAAAGATTCTTAGGAGAAAGGTATAAGCTAAAAGGATTCCTTATATAAATAAAATTAAAGATCTAGTATAAGGGAACGAAGTTAAATAGTTTCTAAATTAGGTTGCGTACGCAGGGTTATTTTTAATAGGTAGATTACTAAAGTAGTTTAAACCTTATATTATAGAGATATAGGCTAATAGATTGGCAACTACTAACTTAAAGGCATAGTATATATTTTTAAGCTAGGATAGATTTACTAATAGATTAATATAAATATATAGAGATCCGGAATTAATAGTAATAGCTAAAGAAAAGATATATTAGCTTACGTAAAAGGGATTAGCAATAGACTATATGACGCAGTTCTAGATACTAGTAACGTAAACTAAGTAGAACTAAGGGGCGTTAATAGCTTAGTATAGAAGGGGACTAAAGGCTAAAGTTTAGGTAATTATAATACTAATAGATGGCCTAAGCATATAAGAGCTTATTAAGTAGGCTATTAAAGTAGATAACTGGCTATACTAAAGTAAAAAGTTAAATAGAACGTAGTAAGGACCGGTATATATAAAGAAGATATAGCAGTAAGTATTTAGGCTATAGTATAGCGTAGAGCTAATAGACCTAAGCGGTACTAAAGGAAATAAAAATAGAAGACTATGGAAACCTAGAGGATAAGGATTAAGTAATTAAAGGTCTAAGAAGCAGAGGCTAAACCAGAGATTTTAGTAGTAAAAAATGTTTAGGCGGACTTTATAGCAAGAAAAATAGAATAAGGAAGGGGCTTATATAAACTATAGAAAATAGGGTTATTTCGCTAAAGACTATAAAGGTAGTTAGAGTGACTATATAGTAAAGGGAATAAAACTAGCAGACTATATATATATATATATATAAAGGGACAATAATATACTGTAAGGAACTAAGGAGTGTTTAATTAAGAGTTTCGCGTTTTATTATAATAACGTATACTAAGTTTATTAGGACGCCAAGTATAGCGTAAGCTATTAGCTATAAAAGCCCAAGTTAAGAAAACTCTAGGGTATAAAAGAGTTAGATAAAGAACTAGATTAACTCTATAAACTAAATTAGGACTAGGACAGTATAGTAAGCTAGTAGTTAGCGGAGAAGTTTCTCGCGTACTAGTTCTATTTAGCAATAAAATCTAAGAATTAAAATAATTATACTATTAGTAGCGATAATAAGGTAATAAAGGTAGCTTACTAGAAGCATATAAACCTTAAAAACGCAATAATAGAGGTAGAGGTTAAATCCACTAAAAAGAAAGGATCAGCAATAGGGATTAAAACTCTATTAGATATAATATCTATCACTTTATAAAATATAAGAGAAGTAAGATAGCAAGCTACTTTAGCACTTAATAAAGGCAAAAGGCTAAATGCTTAAGATGCTTAAGATAAAATAAAGATACTTAAGACTCCTATAATAGAATAAGATATACTTAACGACCTATAATAGACAAAAATTAATAGAGTAGAGTAGTAGCTTAGTTTAAAGATAAACGAATAAGTATAGAATGGAAATTCCCTATAAGTAAAGCGTAAAAGAAGCTTTTATAGAAATAGTAAAAGAACCTAAACCTAAAGGAGGTATTAATCCCTAAAGAAATAGAGGATATAGCTAAAGAGCTAGGCCGCTAGGTAAATAAAGTAGTAAGAAAAGCTAATTAATAAATACTAAAAGAATCTAAATAGACTAAGGCGGGAGTAAAGCTTAAGAAAGAAGCGAGCTTAGAGTTAAACAATTAACACTAGAATTATAAAGTTTAAGAATTTAGAGGATTTAATAGGCCGACACAAACTAGAAGAAAACTAGAAAGAATTTAGAAAATAAATTAAAGCGTAATAGAATTAAAGAGGATACTATAGACTAAAGATACTGGGTAGACTAAGGGATAGAGCACTTATATAAAAAAAAATGACTAATAGGCCTAAAATAGGCACGCTAAGAGTAAAATAGCTTAAAAAACTAGAGTAAAAAGAGAACCTAGTAGTTCTAATTAGATTTAAAGAACGGTATATAAAAGGCTATTATAACGTAGCAATAATAAGATACGTTCTTATAGATAGATTGTACACGCTTATAGAGTTATATTAAAAGTAGTATAGGCAGTAATATAATAATAAATGGGAAGATTTTTTATCTATAGCTAAATAAAAGAGTTATTTAAGACTAAGCAATTATAGAAAGACGTATAAGTTATATTAAAGAAACATTAATTATAACGTTAAAAATTTTAGAATAATAATTAAAGGGCTAGAGATATAAAAGATAGATCTTAGTACTAGTAAGTAATAAACTAATATTTAAACTAGCTAAATAGAGGTTTAAACTTAAAAATAAAGATAAGCTAAGAGTTAACCTAAAGCACCCTATAGATAATATATACAATATATACAAAAACCTAAAAAAGAAAAATTGGAAGTACCTAATAAGGATATATTAGGCGCTAGATAAGTAATAATATAGAAATATTAAGTATATACTTAGCTAGCATTTAGTAAAAGTATAGGAGTTAGATAACTTAATACTTTAACTAGGGAGATTCCTTACGGAAAAATATTTAGACGGATAATAGTAGTAGAAATACCTAAAAAAAACACGTATCTATAGCATATAGAGGAAAAGAAGTAAATTAGGTATTAGCTAAAAGTAAACTAAGTATAAATAGAATCTAGTAGCTAATAGTTAGGAAAAGTAGAAGCCTATAGAACTAGAGGGAGCTAGTAGTAAAGCCTTAGACCCTTAAAGGAATTTAAAAATAACACCTAAATCTATAAGTTAATTAGTAAAATTAGTGGTTTAAAGCGCTAATAAATAGTAGAGTAATAAGGAACCATATCTTACTTACAGCAGTTAAAAGGATAGAACTACCTTATAAATGGAAGGAGCACCCTTACCTATTAGTTATAATTTTAGGAGATCTAATAGCCTATAGAGGAGGCATTATTAACCTTAAAATAGGACCAATTTAGATAACTATTAAAGGAAGACCAATCTAGATATCTTTTAATATTCTACTATTAAGATAGGATAAAGCAGTATTAAGTATACCTTAGTTATAAGAATATAACCTAAAGATTAATTAGGTTATAGGTTAGGTCAATATTAGAAATACTTAATAACGTAAAAGGTATATAGAAACTAAGTTAGTATAGTACTAGGTTAAAGCAATATATAAAGAAACTAAAAATGGAATAAGTTATATACTAAAAAGATATTATAAGTATAGTAAAAAGCTATAGAGCCTAGAAAGTAAGAAGCTGTTAAAGTATATAGAATAGGACTATAAGATAGAATTAGAGCTAGAAATAAGCCTAAAATTCTCTCTAATCTATAAGTTAACTAAAGAAGATTTAAGAGCACTTAAATAGTTTGTCTAGGAAACCCTATAAAAGGGATATATTAGACTATTGTAATCATCTATAGGTTATCCAGTACTATTTATACCAAAGAATTTTTTTAGGTTATGTATTAACTATAAATAGTTAAATAGCATTACTTAAAAGGATAGATATCCTTTACCCTTAATTAGTAAAATCTAAGATAGGATAGGTAATACGTAAATCTTTATAAAGATAGATCTAAGATAGGTATACTATTAAATTAGAATTAAGGAAGGTAATAAATAGAAGGCAGTCTTTAGTTAAAGGAAGGACTATATAAACTATTTGTTCGTACTAATTTAATAGCACGAGTGAGTTGTATCTAGGGGCACGAAATACGTATAGTATTGTATACTCGTTTAGATGGTGACTGTCGATTATATAAAGCAGACTACGTGGTCTATATACTAATGCACCTTCCCCCTAATTAGTTAGTGCTTTATAAGTGCACTAGACACATAAGTGAGTAGTTAGTGTATTAAACGCGTAAACGCGTACCTGGTGTACCGAACGCGTAAGCATGTAGTTGGTATAATAGGTGCTGCAATTATATACTAGCGGTACTTGAAAAATAAAACCACCTATATATAGCCTCCGTAATTGCTTTAATAAAACTATAAAATATAAAGGAAAATATATAAGAAATCTCCCCTAAGGTGCCGTCTAGGCTGCCTCCTAAATGGTGCTTTAAGCTAGCTATAAGTCTGAGCTGGCCGTAATTTTAAGCTGGCTGTAAGTTAGATCTTAAGGGCCGCTAAGGCGCTAGTGCTAAGCGAGCTAATGGCGATTTTCTGTGCCTGGCATGGAAAATCGTGATTAGTGGATTTGACTACCGTGGTAGAATATAGTAGAATTTAGTAGGTTACGTAAGTCCACTAAGTTCTATTATAGCTTTCTACTATTTTTTACCTAATAGCTTACGGTCCGTAGAATAGGCCGTATAATAAGCCGTACGGCCTTTTAATGGGCCGTAGGCGTACTATAGGTACTCCGTTAGTCCCGTTCTACCTATTTTATAACTTTTAGGTTAAGCTTATTTGTATTAATTAGGGTTTTAAGGGCTTAATACGGCTTTACCTTAGTTATAGCGTCTACTAGGTTATTTCCGCCGCTAATTTATTTAACCTCCGTAATTTTACGTTGTTTATAGGCCTAATGTAAGTATATTAGGTCGACCATAAACCCCTTCTCTTATATTATACCTAGTTTAACTAGGCAGTTATGGAGGGACTTTAAATTAGTGTATAAAACTAAGGGTAATTGCTCTAGTTGTAGAATCTTCTAGACCGTTAATTTAATTACGGCTGCTATATTAAAGCTATAAGCTAGTGTATATAGTTTAAAAGCTAGGATACTATAGGTTACTTATTTACACTTAATTAAAGACTAATATAGTATATTTACGTCCTAATTATAGTCCGTAAGTATAATTATAAAGCTAATTTGTAATAATAGGTCTTTATTATTAGTAAAGGAGGTGTCCGTAAATACTAGTAAGCTAAAGGAACTTAGTTCTAGTGGTATAAAAGTAAGTCCCCTTACTATATTATTAATTTGCTACTAAATACGCTTATTAAGCTGCTTAATATTTTCTTCTTATAGATCTACTGCCTGGGCCGCAAAGGACAAATTATAGGCAGATTTGGGTTAACAGACTATAGTAATATAGGCGCCTCTTGCACGCTATACAACGTATTAATCCTTTATATTTACGGTCTTGCGGGTTTCTCCACGGGAGCTAGTAAGGTCTATAGGCTTTACTATAACAGGCTTTAGGTTTTAAGCTTGGCGTTCCTAAGTTAGCTTAATTAGGTTGCCCTTTTATGTAATTAGGCCTCTATTAAACTTAATTGGATTTTGCTTAGTTAACTACTCTTATAGCTTTGCTAAGAACTTGGCCTTTTATAGTTTAGTTTCTTTAGCGTCCGTAAAGGTCTAGTCTGCTAGGAATAGGGTATTGTCTATTTAGAGTCCAATAATACTAAGGCCGTTTAATGGGCTGTATAGGAGGTAGGGGTTATAGGTTGACTGTTCTATTTTAAGCTTACTAATATAGTACTAGTAGTATGTCTTAAACTAATAGTTTTTAGCTTCTAGTACTCTATAAAGAGGTTTTATAACCTATAAAATCGTTTCTGGTTATAGATTAAGCTTAAGGGGTAGTTATATAAAGATGTCTCTACTTAGGTAGGTATTAGACTGTATATAGGCTTACAAGATATCCTATAGGTAAAGGGCTATGGGTTTAGTTTACTGTAGCCTTGGCGTAAGTGCAAGTATAATCCGTTGGCTAACTCGTTAAATTATAGGTAATTATATAAGGATTAAGTCCTTTCCTTAGTCGTTATAGGCTTGTATAATAAGCCTTAATTTTTTAAAAGCTTTATTAGTACTAGGGTGCTTAATTTTGTTAATAAAGCGTAAGTTAAATATATGGACGCCTTATGGAACGTCTCTCTCTATTATAACCGTAAAGACGCCCTTTTTAAGTAGTCCGTTAATCTCTTTACGTTGTAAGTCCGTAAAAGGGGTTTCCTATACTAAAACTAATATATCCGCAGGCGGAGATTGCCTTGCGGATATTCTTATAGAGGTTAGGTAATTCTTTATTACGGGGTTCTTAGTTACAGGGTGCTTTTAGGGGCGTCCTTAACTGCGCTTTACGGCCGGTTTAATGGGTTTCTGGGGGACTTTTAAAGTAGGTAGGGGTGCTTTAGTTTATTTAGTTTAGCGGGTGCTTCTAGTTCGTCTAGTTTGACGGCACAGGTATTTTTAAACCGAAAGTAGGGTTTTATAGACGTACTTCTGAAGTTAGTTGGTCTGCTAGAAAGTTATATATAGTATATTTTATCTTCTATAGCTAGTAGACGATAAGGTCTAGTCTAGTTGCCGCTCTTACGCTATATAAGGACTTTAGAATTAAGCGGGAGGTTGTGGACTAAGGTTATATTAGGTCCGTTGCGGTAATATAGGGCGCTATTAATAGCTTGTTTGGCCCGTAATTTAACTATTTTAGTTATTACCTTCCGTATTATAGCTGCTCGTTCTGTAATAGATGGGGCAGGAGGGCCTAGGTTGCTTATTCTTAGGTAGGCTCCGTAAACTAAGAGGGTAGGTACTAGTCCGTTAGGGCTAGCGGTATTATTAATAGCTTTTACGGCCATTTATAGAGCTAGTTCCTTTTAGATATCCTTATATTCGTCCGTAATAATCTAGTAAGCTCTCTATAAGGCAGGGTAAGCTTATTTAATAAGCCTAACGGACTAATACGCCTTAACTAGGATAGCTTTTATTAATATAGCTATGGCTGTAGTATACTGCTAGAATTCCTTGCTGATAAAGTTCCTACTAGTGTTGTAGGTAATATACTTAGGGGGCTTAACATATATGTTAATCTAGTAGGTCTATAAGATATCCTAAGTGTATTTTACGGATATATTTTGCAACTAATAGGCGGCTTAATAGCGGGTTGCCTTGTTAATTATGTGTAATACTAGGCTACCGTTAATATATATAATGTCTACGTATACTAAGTGGTTAAAATTAAGGTCTTTACGAAGAGTGAACTTAAATTGGCCTAGGGAACGTCCGTATTTCTGGCAGAAGGAATAGTATTTAGTTAGGTGGTTAACTGCCTTCTTATTAATGTTGTTATATTTAGAGCGTTTAAGGACTCTATACAGCTTTTCGGCTAACGGGTGGCCGAAACGGCGGTATAGGTAGTGGATTTCCGTACTAGTAAGGTAGTATAGGTTATAGTCAAAAGATTCCTAAATGTAGGTCTGTAAAGTCTCTCCCTATATAAGGAACGGGTGTCTAAATCGTTATACAATTAGTAGGGTAATATGCTTGCTTTCTAGGGTAGTTGCGGGGCTAATTACGGTATCTGTAATATTATTATAGTAGACCTATAGCCTATCTATATCCGCAAGATAGAGTAGAAAAGGGGTGTCCGCTTTTACTATATGGAAGTTAACTAGGCTAATTAGGGTCTTAACTACAACTAATCTAATTAATATAGTTAAGCCGATGCTAAATTAGATGTTTATAGCCCTAGTTTACGTAGTATTAATATCTGTATTATTATTTACGGTGGTCTTATATATAAGGTATTATCTATAACCTATAGTAGACTTCTTAAAGGCACCTATATCGATTATAACGCCGTAGAATTCTTTAGGGGTATAGCGTTTTGTGGTAATATATATAAATAGGTCCTGCTTATAATCTATAACGTCCGTAATAGGGGTGCTTGCGGAATAGTTTTTAGGCGTAATTGAGTGTATAAAGGAACGGTCGGCTAATACGGTTATAATATTAAAGGCTTAGCTGTCCGTAAAAGGTTTAAAAGTGGTTAGGAATATCTCTAAGGTCTCTTATTCCTAAGCGTTTAAGTTAAAGTTAATTATAAGGGCTTCTATTAACTTATTAGGGGGCTCTTCTACTTCCTTTCCTTTGTATTTTAAAATAAACTGGTTAATACGGCTATTAAGTCTCTTTTTAGACTTGTTATATTCTTCCTGGGTATACCTTATAGACTAATATCCTTTCTTACCGCACACGAAGCACTTCTAGCTGGTTTGTCTGCGGGGGTATATTTTTGTATAGGGGTTGCTACGGGGGTTATAAGTAGGACTTGGTCGGTATGGGTGCTGCTAGTAGTAGCGGCGGTCCGTAAAGTAGACGTCTAAGTCTGTTTATAGATATTAAATATCCGTAATAAAGGCTTAAGTGCTACCTAGTAGGTTTAAGACTTTGTACGTTATAATAGAGGAGCGTAGATTATTAATAAGGCCAGCTAAGGTATCTATAGGGCTCTACTTCCTAGCAGGCCGTAATAAGTTTATTATACAAAAAGTTGTCCGTTTAAAGCTTAATATTAAGACCGTGCTGTAGGTAGCGGAGGTCTTTAATAAGGATTTGCAGGCACTCTATAGTCGATTTTTCAATGTTCTTATCTATTACGGTCCGTAGCTTAGTCGCATTTTATTAGGTAAGGATATCACGCTTATATTCCGGTCCTTTAAAGTAGTTACGTATAGCTTTGCATAGCTTATTAAAGGGAATACTAAGAGGGTTGCTTTTAAGGTTAGTGTAGTAGTGGTTAAGTACTAGGCCGCGTAGTATAGTAGAGTAGGCTTGGCTAAACTCTTATTTAGGAATATTAGCCTTCTAGTAAAGGTCCGTAAAGATAGTTACGTCAGGAAAAAATTTACCAGCATTTTCGCAGCATTTGGCGGCATTTGGCGGCCAAATGCGCAATCCGCGCACTGTAACGTGTAGCGTATGGTATTAACTTAGGTGCGGTATACTGCCGCATCCAACAACGCGGTGCAGTATACTGCCGTATCTAACAACGCGATATAGTATACTGCCGCATCCAATAACGTAGTGCAGCATACTACCGCATCTAGCAACGCGGTGTAAGCATACTACCGTATCTAATAACGTGGTGTAGCATTCTGCCGTATCTAATAACGCGGTATAGTATTCTGCCGCATCTAATAACGTGGTATAGCATTCTGCCGTATCTAATAACGTAGTATAGTATACTACCGCATTTAGTAACGCGGTATAAGTATACTGCCGTATCTAATAACGTGGTATAGTATACTACCGTATTTAATAACGCGGTATAGCTAATTATGCATTTACAGCTACCTAGGCAAGTAGTACCTTTATTCTATTAAGCTCTTTCTATACTTAATACGCAATTAATATATAATGCCCCCCTTACGTATTTTATATATCTTATTTACTTTAAGTAATAGATAAGCGTTGCTCTTCCCGCGCACTTAATAGTATTTACTTAGTCTACGCAGTTAGTAGTATTTACCCGTTCCGCGTAATTAGTATACTTTACTTAGTCTATATAGTTAGTACCCTTTACTTATTTTATATAGTTAATATTCTTTACTTATTCTATACGCCTGGTATACACTATATAAAGAATATATTTTAACCGAATAGTAGTATAATATAGCCTTAATACGCCTAATAACGCCCTTTAGTTAACCTGCTATTTTAAGTTTAATATTTATATAAATCCCGCCGTAATAGTAGTACTATACTATTAAACCCCTAACTATCTTTATTCTCGCTATTATTCTTACTATTATTTTCCCTATCTATCCCACTGCCTTCTCTACTCTTATCCTCTTTATCGCTATTATTTTCCCTATTTATTCTACTACCTTTTTTACTCTTATCCTCTTTATTAGCAAATTCTAGTATTACTAGTCTATCTTTACTCTATAGGCGGGCCTTTATATCCTCTAGTATAACACTATTTATAATATCTATAACCTTAGACTTACCGGCGAAAGTACACTATAAGATATAGTAATTAATTCCTATTTCCTGTTTATTATTACCTTAAATTTATTTAAGGCGCGCTTAGATAGCGTTAATATTATAGTTATATAGTATTAAAATCATCTTATTAGTATACTGCGAGAAGGAGACCTTATATATAGTTTTAGGGTTTATTCTTTGCAATAAATACGCTAGGCTACTATTATCCTATTATATTATCTTTATTAGCCTATATATAACAATTAAAATAGCGCGATATTATAATATAGGAAATAGTGGTAAAGTGCTATAGTATATAGCGAGTATCGCGATATAATATTGCGATGCGATTAATATAATATTATATGTTTATACTTACAGTATACGGTTATTAAGTAAACCTATTATTATATTTAGGATCTAGTTCCTCTAGATCTTTTATAGTATCCTTAAATAGATCGCTAATTACCTATTAAGTCTATAGCATCTTATCTCTAGTTATATTCCGTATCTTATTAATTTATTATAGAAGTAGCCTATATAGCCTTTCGTTACGCTTAGATTAGAAGCTCTTTTAAGTATTCTATAGTTACTCCTAACTATCTATAATACGCTTTAGTAAGTATAGTAAAAAGCTTCCTATAGATTTACCTATAATTATAGCGTTGGCTTTAAACTTATAAATGACTTATATTCCGCTTCTATAGTCCTTAAAAGTATATTAAATTACTACGCATATAAGCTATATCGTATTAACTATAATAGGTAAGAAAAGGTTAGCACTATTCTTATTAAGGGCGAGTAACCTTAGCCTAGTATTAAAGAATATACGCTTAATATAACGTGCAATAATCAGTGCCCTAAATCTTATCTCTCTATCTTAGCCTTAGTTAGTTAGGTATAGTAAAAGGTAGAGTACTAACCGGGCCACTAAGCGTAAAGTGGTTATCCTTAAGTAGTTCCACTACTTCCTTTACTACGGCCTTGGTATCTAGTTTAAGGCAGTTATAGCTCCTAGCAATAGTATTACGCACTATATTTATTATATAATACTAAAACACATTAAGCTGGTTATATAGCTAGAAAATTAGTTAGTATAGTACTACTAAATTTAAGGACCGCGAACCTTGCGTGCCGCCAGCCCTAGTAATATATTTAATGCTCTATTTATCGGGTTTTTATAACAGTCTATAATAGTAATTACCTCTTTCTATATCTGCTTTATTAGTATATTTAAACCACTTATATTTATTTCTAGCTAGGGAGAGAAATAAAGCTTTTTAGGTATAGAGCTTATTATTACTTATACAATAAGACGTGTCTAAGTAATACCGTATATTATTATATTAACTAGGCTAAGTAGCTGCTTTATACGTTATCTAAAGTTATCCTATAGCGGTTATTCATTTAAGTAATATATATATTTCTTTTAAGTATAGGTTTCGGATATCTTACGGTTGCTTAGGGTTTATAGGCTTTTATCTAATAAGAACAGGACTGTTTATTAGGATAATATTATCAAAATTAATAATAATAGGTCGTACTATAGCATATTAATAACAGCCTTGCCTTTTAATAGAGACAGTTATAGTATAGAGCCCAATATTATCCCCTTTAAGATCTAGATTATCTTAGGAGCTACTACTTAACTTATAGCATCTTTATTTACTTTTCTATAAAATAGGTAGAGAATAAGTATATCAGTTTAATAGAACTATTTAGCTTTTATATACACCTTACTTCCCTAAGAAACGCTAAATGGTTTAAAGTCTTATACTTAATATGCTTTAAACAATAACCTAGTTAACTTTTATAATATAAATTAGGCATTTCTTGCCAAGTATATAGAAAGGAGTTTTAATAAACTTATAATAATAAGTTAGGAGGGCGGCCTAACTATTTATTAGGCTTTATAATGGGGTAATTAGATTACCTTGCTATAGCATAGGGTCCTACTTTATATAATATTTTTTCTATACCGCACAGAAGCCTAGTTTCTTATAATATTTACCTACTTTTAAGGTAGATAGTACAGTATATAGGATATAAAGGGTAGCTAGCGCGTAGAGGGCGATATATAGTAGTGTTATATTCTAGTTTATTATAATCGCGGTAATCTACCCCTTTATTATAATCTAGCGCCGCTAGTTATAACTTACCGCTATTTTAGCTAAGTTATATTTATTTACCGCCTAGTATAAGCCTATTTCCTTATATATGCATTAACCTATACCCTATTTATTTGCTTAAAATCTTCGTTATATATAGTATTATATATATCCTAATCGCTATAGTTATTTATAAAGAAATAGTTTATAACATTAATGTCCGTCGGTATAAGTAAGATAGGCCTTGCGATATAGTTAATGTTATATATCTAGAGGGCATCTAGCATACGTTTTGTCCTGCTATTAAATAGCTTTATACTCTATACTCTAAGCATTCCGGTTCTTATATTAATCTTATTACCGTTATAAACTTAAAGGGTCTCTACTAACGCACTGGCGTATTTTAGGTATTTGCCCTTACTATCTAATTACCTAGTATCCTAGATTATAAGTAGCAAACAAAGCCTCCCTACTTTATTGCTATAGAGGCTATTATTTACCTACTTATATTCTTATACCATTACAGTATTATAGCGGGGGGCTCTAGTATTAGCCTATAATGGGGTATATTAAGTAAACACCTTATTAAGCTTATTAGTATTAGTAGCATCCTTTCTAAAGCGAATATAGTATATAACGCTATAATAGATACTTAAGGGCATCTTTAATACCTAATTATTATCGGCCTTTAGTTAACGTCCTAGTCTATTCGCCGGATTCCATTAATCTACTTACGGCATTCCCTTATAAAGGGGGCTAGTTTAAATATAAGGTCGGTAATCTCTATCCGGTACTATACCTCCTTAACTATACGCTAGATAGATATATTGATTCTCCAGTCTTAAAGTGTCCAAGTTATATAGTCGTCAAAGTTCTATATATACAAGCGATATACGCATACATCAACTATAGGGCCTAGTCGTATTATCTATATTACGCTTATTAGGTCTGCTATATTAATTATATTAGTTAACGCCTATAGCTTAAGTTTATTCTAAAGTATAGTGTTAAGATATATAGTGTTATATTATAGCATCTACTCCTCATAGTTATTCCGTTTATTAGTCCTGCGGTAAAATACCTTCTATAGCTTATATACTTACTCTAAATACTCTATATCTATACCTCTAATTACTCCTAATTGCTAAATACTCTCTAAATAGTGGGTAATAGTATATAGCTTAGGAATATTAAAGTGTAGTAGTCCTACCTTACTTAGTTAAAACGGAAGAAATATATCCTTTATCTTGTCTATTCTATAAATAGCTACTACTAAGTACTGGATAATTAATTCGTTATATAATATATATTAAGATAGTATAGTAAAGTCCATAAACGCCCGGATAAATAGTATAGCGCCTTTATTCTATTTTAGTAAGGGTGCTATAGCGGGGACTAATTGTTATAATAGAGATTTATATATCTTTCTTATCTATTAGCCGACATTTACCTAGCTATCCCATATTATTATATTAGTAAATTATTCCACCTATATAAAGCGGGTGGTAATAAGTGCATTAATATTCGATATCTTCTAGCCGTAACCATCTGTGCGCGGGATGTTAAGGCCCTGATATTTTCTAGCCTATATTTTGCTTTATATAAGCCCCTTAATCTAGTGTATAAGATATTTACTAGTAAGGCCTTTAAGCACCTAGTATAGGAAATTAGGCGCTATTATCTTATAGATATTAAATAGATTATAGCCCTATATAAAGTTGCAAAACGGCCAAATATAATCTAAGTTATCCTTCTTATTAGTATCGCAACCTTCCTACTATATTTATATTTAGTCTTTTGTCGATTAGTATATACGGAACAGCCATAGTCGCTAAATAGCAGTTGTTAGATTATACTATTTATTTATATATATATAATAAGTCGAACATTTACGGCCACTTTTAATACCTATAAGCGTGACCTATTTTTTATAATTAGCTATAAATACAGCTAAAAGTGGAAAGTAGTGTTAATCCTAGCCATCCGCGTATAAAAGACGTACTCCTTCTTTACTAGCTTTCTCTAACGCTATAGGCATTATTAGCATAACTATACTAGCAGTAGGGTTGTTGCTAAAGTATACGTTTAAGGATGGCTATAAGGGTCTTATATTACACCGCTAGTTATATTATTTAGTTGCTAGGTATATAGACCGGAAGGTATATAAGTAGTAATAGGGCTAGTTAATTTACGGATCGTTAAACGCGTAGTTTAATATTTCTAATTAAAATATAGAGCGGCTATGCTTTCTTACCGCCGGCGTATTATATTAGTTGGGTTTTATTGCTAGCTAATATAATCAGCACTACAGTTACGCCAAGCGGTAGCTGCTCTTGCGTCTCCTACTACTAGTCTACCGTGTTAAGCTTATTATATATTCTTGTTCCTACTAATAAGTACTACCTTACTAGTAAGAAAGTTATATCTTTTTAGAAAGGGCCGTAATTAATAAGGAAGGATATAATCTTTAGAGCATTTTGGTAATATACTAGTAGCTACTAGTCCCTTACGGTTATAATTATTTTAATCCACTATAGTTAATTACTCTTAGATTATATCTATTTCGAAAGTAGTTTTGCTTTAATATTATTAGCACTTTAGTAAGAAAAATGGTCGGTAAACACTCCCTAAAGCCTAATATTGTTAAACCACTTATTAATAGCGCGGTTAGAAGTCCTGTAGCTTACCTACTATAAAACCTATATATATTCTGCCTTATTACCAAATAGATAAAATAGGGGAAGTATCTTATCTAGTGCACTGCTAGTACGCTTAATACGCGGTATAATATCGCATACTACCACAGTATTGTCTGCAGTTTGTAGATTTCCTTAGTTCCGTCCTAAAGGCTTTCCTATAGCGCGGCTAGTGGCCTCTTTAAATGTTTTAGTCTAAAAGATGTCTATAGATATTCCAGTTAAAGTTTACTAATTGGTCTTAACTATTACTAGGTTATATACCCTATTAAATATTACAGAATTATTATTATAGTGCACATCCGCAGCCCTATTATTTAGCTTATTAACAATATTATTACCTAGAGCTTATATGGGTGGCCACTTATTACCTTACTCCGATTCGGCCTTATAATTGGTTATATAATACCCTTCCAAAGTTTAATAGTATAATAGTATATTATCGTCCATATATTGTGTAAGTGGCCACTTATTATATTGCTCTAGCTTAGCCCTATAATAGGCTATCTAATACTCCTCTAAGCTTTAATAGCATAAAGGTGTATTATTATTTATCTCTTTAATATTAACGCCCTTATATCTACCCTTCTTCCGTTTCTATTATCTTAAACAATATTATTTATAACGGGTTAGACCGCCCATACTTTTTACTTTAGTCCTATACTTTCCATATTGCCGCTAGATAGAGCTTATTTATAAATTGCCGCATTAAGCTATAATTTGCTATAGTTTGGTTAGAAGGGAGCTGAAAATAACATCTATATAGAACTGTATGTTTAAAGTAGTATTTATAGCTCGTGTTATGTTATAAGCTAGTTAAGATAGGAGGAGTATAGTAAGAGTATGGTAATATCCGTGGACACTAACGCGCTAAATAGCGCAACCCGTTGCGTTTTATGCTAATTTACGCTAAATTGCGTTACGTTAGGCTAAAAAACTTTACTTATTGCTAACGTCGCGCCGCCTCTCTATTATACTAAGCACAGGATTCTAAATACTACTATTCCCTACTTAGGATACTAGACTGTTTTTTACAATAGGACGCGATATACAATAGTGGTATGCCGTAAATACGGCGTGGTATAACTCTGCAAGCGTTATAGACCCGTAAAAAGATATACAGCTTATTACTGGCTTAGGTATTACTGCGGAGAGACTTAATACTATTAAGCGGACTTTTAAGTAGGTTATTATTAAGGACGGCATTCTATACATTTTATTTCGCAAATAACTAAATAATTTGCTACACAAGTAGGTGATCCAGAAAGTTATCTATTAGGTAGTAGAATATAAGAAGGCACTAGCGCTATAGGTACATAAGGCTATGCAGAATATGCTAGCCCGCGTATAGTTAAATATGCGTAAGAAGATAAAGGTGCTAGGGCGGCCTAGCATTAACTATATAGTGGATATAGAAAGGGGGTATACGGCTGCCGTAAACTTATAAAGTTTATCCCAGCTTAACCATATGCAAAACTGCGGCTATAATCTTAAATAACTTATTATACTACTTTATAAGCGGAAACTAGATGGTATAAACTTAGTCCTAAGTATAAACGTGGCCTTAAGTCTAGTGTTGCTGTCTAATACGCCTTAAGACCTACGCATAGTTAAATATTAGCTGCTAGTTAAGATGTTTTTAGAGGCCGGGGTAAATTGTAATAAGGAGTGAATATAGGCCACCTATATAGAGACTATGCCTATCCGAAATAATAGGGCCTTAAGGGCTGCTTTATTAAGGGCAGTTTATTATAGGGTGGGCTAGGTTATATTTATAGCTATCCGTAGAGATAGTATATAGGTGTCCGTTATAATTATAATATATTACTAACGTTTATCTAGCCCTATCTCTAGCGCGATACATTTTACTAGGCAGGCTAGAAGGTATTAATTAATTACAGCTAATCTAATCTACGTAAAGATAGTGACTTTAGTTAAGTTTGCCTTATAGCGAGACCTCCTATCGCACTAGGAAGCCCTAAGATTATTACCTATATATATAATCTTAGGTTATCCAGATATAGTATAGCGAATTACCTTTACTATAGGCTCTTCTATTAGGGGCAACTATATAGACATTATATTTATCCTATATTTTGCTAGCTAGTAGCTAGTATAGTAGGATAAGTATCATTCTAAGGGCCTATAGCATTAGCGATAAGTTTCTTAAGATATAGTAACGGCGTACTAATACTAGGAATAGCATACCCAATATAAGCAGGAGAGGGCGTTAGGTTACGTTGCCTTAGTAGTAGCTATAGTAAGAAAAGGATTAAATCCTATTTAAGGTTATTACAGTTTAGTAAAAATAAAGGCGGCCTATACTATACAGAGAGTAATTAATAATAGTTGCGGTTACTAGCAAGATATCTAGACTATAATCTAACTAGTTAAGTACTTAGGGAACATTTAGTTATAAGTTTAAATTAGAATAAGGGCTTTAGAATAAAGTTAATCTAAAGCTTTAATTTAATTCTAAGGCAACCGTTCGGTTAAATTCTAGTTTAACTTAACTTTAGCTATAAATTTTTGATGTTCTAAAAAACACGCTAAAAGTTACTAAAAAGTTGGCAACTTTACTATATACAGAATCTAAACTAAGGTCTTAGCGTTAGTTTAAATTAAGAGCTTAAAGCTTCTTATTTAAACTCTAAATTAAATCTAAAGGCTTTAGATTATATATATCTATATAACCCGTAGAGCTATAGACGCGTATTAAATTGGGAAGGAACATATTCTTTCTACTAGACTTTTAGTTTAGATTTAAAAGTAATAGATTATAACTAAACGACCCCTTAAAATCTAGATTACGGATTAGTATTAATTAACCACTAGCCTAAAAGGGATAGAAACTAGGATTACTAGGCTTTATAAATTAGGCTATCTTTACCGTAATACGCTTATCTGTTTTAGAGATCTTATTTAGCTATAATATATAATATCACAATATACCGTATTTTACCTAGTACTATAGCAAAATTGTAAATATTAAAGGCCTATAGCTACTGCCGCTCTTAACTTTTATCTAGTGTCCCTATTTAAGGGTCTCGCTACTAGTAAAGTCTATAATATTTATCCTTACCACCCTCCTTATATTCCAACGCCACTAATATCCTCTCTATTATTATTATTCTCGTTATTATTACCGGCACCGCCCTAGCCGTTATTATTAGCGCCCTCTCTATTAGCCTCGTTCCACGCTTTAGTATAATTACTAGTGCCGCTAATATTTGCTATACCCGCGAAGTTAGGGATAGCAATATTAAAGTTAACGTCTATGCTGTACAAAATAGGCGTATAATTAGCTATACGCTAGCAGTAGATATACTATATAGTTTCGTTAACGTTAAACGGGGCAATAAGTTGCTAGAAGTGCTCTTTCCGCTTAAGATTCTTAAGGTTAATAAATACCTTATTATCCTTACACTACTTCTTAATTTTATAATACGCGGTATTCGTAAAGGTCTTATTGCTAGTATAATAATTATAGACTACCTAGGGACTACCGATAATAATAAGGCCCGCTTATAGTTTAGTAATTATAAAAAGGTTCCTTACTATATTCTAAACAAATTTCAGCGGACTAGTAACTATTATATTATATACTAATAACTCTACCTAGCCGCCTTAGATGCCGTTAATAGTAAAGACCTTAATCTCGCTAACTACTAGCGCAAATTCCCGCCACTTACTGCCATCTTACTAGGCGTAGCACTATTCTTTAAGTATATATAGCGCTGCGAAGTAGATAGTAAGTTAGGCTATATATAGAACGGCAAGGCCAACCTCTAATGGCTTAAATCCAAAGTCTATTAGCGCTATGGCTACCTAAAATACGCGTTAAGCGTGGACTAGGTTATATATTAATTAGCTAAGCTTGTTTACCTATATAGTACTATTAACGGCGAGAAAGGCGATAGGGTGGTCGTAGCGCAGCATATCTTTAAAAAAGCTCGCCGCTAGCTTTAACTGCTCTTGGTCCTTAACTATTAGGCTTATCTAAAGCTGGCTATATAGTAGGACGGCATTTATAAGATATGCAATATCTTTAACGAATTAATATTATAGTAAGAACTATATTATATCCGTACTAGCCGCAAAGAGACGTGTATAGAGGGAGATAGATTTCTAATAGTGGAACGGATTATCGAAATTGGGACTAAGGATTGGTTTTAGTTGGTATATATTACTAAGAAAAACCTAAGGTATAGGGTCGCTAGCCTAGATTTATAGACCTCCTTAGATTAAATATAGTCTGCTTTAGGCGAACCTAGTAAAACTACCTAGCTTAAACGCCTTCCTGGCCTCATTATAGAAAACTACGCGTATAGCGCTAATAAAATATATACGAGTCTGTAAGACTATATTAGGTATTATAAGAATAATATTAGCCTTCTTAGCCAGGTTTGTAATAACTATGTTAGCCATAAGTATTAATCCCATCTTATTATCTTGCGTTATATTATTACTAAGCGTAAATTAGTGTAAGTATTAGCGGAATTTGGCGTATTTAGTTGTATTAGGGTCTGTAATAGGATATAGGTTTCCGTTACTATTTAGGACACCTATAAGGCGTAACAACTATTAACCTTTAGATAAATCTATAACCTATAACCGCTTATTAAAGCTAGTGGCATTACTAGCCTTAAACGTATAGTAGAGTAGGAATGCTATATTTAGTATAGACGCGTCCTTATTAATTATAGCATAGTTATCCTGTTCCTTAAAATACTTAGGACAAGTATTAATACCTACCGCTATTCGCTGTATAACGGCATCCCGCTTATAGACCTTAGTTTCCGTTAAGCGCATATAGCGGCGAAGGACGATAGGAAATTTAGCAGGATGGTCTTGCGTAATTAGTGCCTTATAGTCCTCTATAAGCGTATTATTAATTATCTTAGCTAGTATATCTAGTTGGCGATTAAGCGGCAATAGGACCTAGATTCTAGCAGGATCCTACTAAGGTAACCTAAGTTAATACTAGTATCGTACTAAGATAGTTAGGAAGGTTAATTTCCTAACACCACTAGGGCCTTATATTAGTAAAATACCGCCTATTATATATTTAAGCGCAATATAGGTACCCGTTTGCTCTTTATTAAGTAGCAGCAAAATGGCCTTAAGGGTATTATTAACTAAGTTCTTCCTATACTTAGCGATATTGTAATTAAAGTAATTAATACGCAGGAGATTTATAAAGTTATTAGACAGCGCAATTTAGCGCTTAATATAAAAACTGTTGCCTCCTTGCTATAGGTAGCGTAGAGTATTAATCTCTTAGGAGATTCCAACCTTAGGGACACGCTCGGTTATAAGATATTTAATACCCTATGCCGTAATTAGGGCCTTACTTAGGTTACTAACTATTATAAAGTTATCGCTGCTTAAGATATGCTCTAAAGCGAATGCGGGGTTTAGTATAAACTTATAACCCACCCGTGGTTAAAAGATAAAAGTATAGTAGTTATAGCCGGAGCTAAAGGGAGTGGTATTAATAATAACTCCTTTTTAGCTAGCCTAGCTATCTACGTCTTTACCTAAGAATAAGATATTAATGATAGAGTTAGTGTAAAGGGTAAGACTATTAACCATCTAGATAGTAGCGTAGTAGACTTGGTCCGCGCTACCTAGGAAGGTAATAAGACAAATAATAGTGGGTACCTGGGGGTTCTAATTAACGGCCTTAAGGCTCGCGACTACGGCATAGAACTGGACCGTAAAATACTTAAGAACGCTATTAAACTAATACCTCGCGGGGATTTTATACGATAGTTAGTCCTTTACTAAAAGCTGCATGCTAAGCTGGACATTTATATTATAGTTCTTCCACTAGCAACCTAAAGGATTATTAACGCTCTGCTGTTATAGGCTTGCGTTTAGGCTCGCGATATAACTATTAAGCTATTTAGTGCCTAGTATAAAGAAGTGGACAACGACCGTAGGACTATTTAACAGCATATTCTAAACTTTATAGATTTATAGCGTAAATAGGCCGAAGTCCCCGTTAATAAAGAAGTACTTACTAAGCAACGTGCGCGTACCTAGTATAAGTTTATTAAAGGCGACAACGAACCTAATATAGTAAAGTTATAGGGTTATAGCATCTTACGGGAGAATGCAAGTAAGATACTTAAGCGTAGTTAGACGTAATAGTTATTAAGTAACTAGAGAAGTAGTATTAGTAGTATTAACCTTAACGTTGCTAGTAATGTTAGCATTTGTGAATCGGATAGACGCCGTCTTATATAAATAATAAGTAGGCATTCTACCGGTCTTATAAGACACCTAGAACGTAATGCTACATGCTATAATATACTCTTTAATAATTTGCATAATAAACTAAACTATAAGGTGGTTGTTATTTAGAAGCTAGAGTATATCTAAAGGTTCGGCTATTACGGAATCGCTATCCTCTATATAGGTGTTTAGATTATTTACTAGGCCATCCGCCACCGGATAGAAGCTAGCTATATTAAGAGGTTTAGGTAATAGAGAGGTAGTAGCTATACTTAAAGCGGCAGCATCTGGTGCATCTACCTTGCCTAGAGCGGTTACGGCGTCTATCGCCCGAATTAAAGTAGGTCCACTTATATAATTATTAATATTATACCCTATAACTCTGTAGTTCTTATATACCTAACTATAGAAGATAGTTTAATGGTCTAGGGAGCTATAGTTTAGGTAAGTCCGCTTCTTCTTGCCTAATAGCTAGGGACAATCTTGCTTTCTATAGCCTATGGCACCATATTAATTACACGTTATACTAGGATAGTTGCTCTTAAGATAACTAGCTTCCCTATAATTATTATATATAGGGTTAGGGTAGTTGGCTTTAAGATAACCGGCCTTACTATAGCTATAATAAAGTTAAGAGGATAATCGGCGCGTATATGGCCGGTAGATAGACAGAGATGGCATTTTAGAGTGTCGTTAGCCGAGAGGTATAGACTGCTAAGCTCTAGAAGAAAAGGCTTATTAAGTATAGGGCTCTTACCGTTACCTTACGAGATACCGGAGCCCGTAGTCGCTATAGTTAAGGTAATCTCGAAAACTATAACGCCTTTAGCGAACTTTTTGTGGTTATGGACGTAGTTAACGTCGCGAGTTATAAAATGATTAGTGGGTAGGTCCATTTTGGTGGCAGGCTATATTAAGCGGTAGTTTATATAAACGTATTAGTAAATATAGACCCTCTATTATATAGCTAAGGCCGAAGATAAGGTAGCTAACTTACTACGTTATAAGGCTCTATAGCTTAAATAGATTTATAAAGGCACTAGTTATAGAGGTAAATGCTAGTAGGGTAGGAGTAAGGGTAGGTGGTTAGTAGAGTTAGGTTAACTAGTAAAGGTAAGAAAATAAGGCGCGCCCTAATAAAATTATATAAGTAAGGCCTTGGCGGTAAAGTATATAGTTATATACTCTGCAGGTTAAACGCGTATAAGGGTAAATTTATAGTGACAAGACTAACCTATAAAGGAAGACGCGGTATAATATAAGTTACGGGGACTACCCTACCTAGCCTATCTCTTAATATAGGCCAGGCGATAGTCTAGTACTATTAAGCTCTTATAGTTTATAATGCGAGTATATAGATATATAGAAGGGTAAAAGAAAAGAGAAGTAAGTAGTAAAGTAAAAGCACTTTACTATAGGCAGGCTAATTACGTTATAGGTAAACGGAAACTTAAACACCGTAATCCGTTAAAAATGTCACTAATAAGCACAGCCTACCACTACTAGAAAGTACAAGTCTTTTCCTCCCTTAATTAGTAAGAGAAAAGGTATTATTAACTAAATAATCTCTTACTAGAGTACTAGGTGGGGAGTGGGATATTATAAAACTATATATAGTTCTAAACAGATCTAAAATAAAGATATTAAATTTAAGAGACTCTAATATAATAAATACTATAGTAAAATACTAACCTCTTATATAATACTAAATAGATAAATAGCGAGATAAGTTAATGTTGCTAAGCGGCTAGATGCTAGTATATATAACATATCTACTATCCTAAAATGCCCTAAAATGCCGCAAAATGCTATAAAATGCTATTAATTGTATAAACTTATAATATAAGATATAAAACCTCCTACTACCTTTTATAGTAGATATACGTTTAAATAAGCACTAAATGTTTATATATAGACGTAAATTCCGCGTACTAGATAATTATTATTCCGGATAGACTTATCTAATAGGCCCTTAAGTGCTATATAGTATAATAATAATACTAGCAATTATAAAGTAAGTATAATATATTACTATCTACTAAAAGCACTACCTATTATATACTAAGCACTTTATAGCAATAGAGTCCGTATATATAAACGTAGGCTAGCCCTCTAACTTTAGTAGCGCGTATATTTACTAACTTTATATAATAATAAGAAATATAGTAACGCCTATAATAAGTGTAATACGTCACCATCTACTAGAAATACTACCTATTATATAGCAAATACTTTATAGCGATAGAGCCCGCATATATAGACGTAGGCTAGCCCTCTAACTCTAGCGGCGCGTATATATACCGACTCTATATAATAATAAGAAATATAATAACGCCTATAACCTCCTATAGTCTACTATACCGTAATAACTAGTTACCCCTTTATAGGCACTTAATAAATCGCTTATATTAAAAACTATAAGAGTTTAGCGGTACTAGACCGCCACCTAGCCCTAAATAGGCTAGGTAGGGTAGTCCCTATAAGTTATATAATTGTGCCCTTATTTAACTATATAGTACTAAGTCTAGCTATATTTACCCTAATTAGTAGCAGTAAACTATAGCTAATTTTACCTTTATGCGGATATGTGCGGGTAATTATAAGATCTACCTCTTTACCTCTTTTTAATTAACTTTACTTACCCTACCTTCTATCTCTCTTATAACTAACCTTTAACTATATCTAATACTAGAGTTATACTAGTATAGCGCTAGCCAGCTACCATATAAAGCCCTTTTACTTTAATAGTTACCTTCTACTTAATATATGCCGTAATATTATACATACCTAACCGAATAAGCGACTTAATAATAACGTAACTATGGGTAAAGCTAGACGTGTGGTATAAGGCGAACCTAAAGCCGACTAAAGATGCGGATATTGCCTAAGGCTTTAGAATAAGTATTAAAAACTATAATAGACTAAAAGAGAAGGTTAAAGATATTATAATTAAAGTTAAGCCTAAGCACGTAATATATTGCGGCAACTCTATAATAATAAAAAAAGGGTATGTTAAGGAGTTTTATAAGCAACTCCTATAATTTACTAATGCTCTACCGGATTAGAAACTATAGGTAATTCTAAAAATTATAGGAAGTACTTATTCTAATTACATAAGGAGGGTACTAAGTACCTCTAAGAGTGGGCATACTCTGCATAAATATATATTACCCCTAAAGACTAAAACACGAGATAAGATAACGCCACCTTAGCTACTATATATAATATAGCCTATAGACGTTACTATAACCCCACTATATAGTATCCCTTTGCCTTAGCTAGTAACCCTAGCAGTAAGTAACGTAATTAATATAGAAGATATTAAGATTAAAATCTAATCTATAGGCTTAACAGGTAAGTTAATAGTTAAGGTAGTCTAAGTCTTATATTTAATAAGCGGAAACCTATATATAGCTCTAAGTAAGCTATAGGAGGAACTATAAACCTATATAGAGCTTAACATTAACAGTCCGCCTAAAAAGAATATCTATATATTACCATAGAGATATAAAAACCTTATAATACAGTCGGAGGGTATACTTATTATAGCTCTTAGCAAAATAGCGCGAAATAGTATAAAGGAGGCCATATTTATAACATTACTCTCGCCTCCTAGCTTAAACTCCTAAATTACTACTACTAATAATACACCGCTAGCTATTAAATCTAAGGCACCTAGACACGATAAACATAGCATAAAAGATAGCTAGTAAGTCCTAACGCCGCGTAAGGCTAGCGGTAAAAGTAAATTAGGAGAAGGTAAGAAGCAAAGTTATTTAGGATTAGCAGCATATAGCTCTAATAAAGATAGTAAGGGCGAGCCTATTAGATATAAGAAATTAGATAACGGTAAAACTAAATTAGGTAGATATAATAAGTGGCCTTAACTAAGATCGGTAATAAGTATCCTAGCAGAGGATAATAAAAGCAAGCCAGCCACGCCTAGGAAGTTAAATAGTTATAAGGCTAACCTAAATAGAAGTAGGAAACGCCCTTAAGTAAAATTAGTAGTAGGCACCCTTATAGAAAACAGTAATAATAAGCCGGTTATACGCAAAAGATAATTAGTAAAGGGAAGACGTAACCTATCTACCTATAAGCCTATATTAGCAAGTAACAGCAGTACCAGAGAAATTACCGTAGATAATGGTAAATCGCCGTAATCTATTACTAAACCTAAAGGTATATACTAGCCTAACGATATAATAGACGACCCTACTACTACATTACCAACCATTAATATCCCTTAAGATATTACTGTAAAGGATAGTAAATTACCATAATATGCCAGTAGACATAATAATTAATTCCTATATTATACTAACTCTAAGGACGCGGAGAGTGGAGATAAAGATAAGGATTTAGTTAATAATAGCGACTAAGATAAGGATTCGGTTAATAATAACGACTAAGACGTAGATATAGAGGAAGAACTTAACTAGTAAACTTTCTTAGCCTAGCTTTATAAGGCCGGAAAGGATAACCTAAATAGCGTACTAGCGTACGTAATAGAGGTAGATCTTCTGCTTACTCTAAAGTATTTCCTACTTATCTTATTAAAAGCATTTTCTAAGACCGCCCTAATCGAACTCCCTAATTAAGGCCTCGTATTAGGCTTTAAATTTAGCCTATACTAAGTGGTATATATAGCTTAGGCATTTAAGCAAGAGAGGATAATTAAAGGAGGCGGTATCTATGCAGATAAACCTAGCGCGGGCAAGACTGTATAAATAATTACTTAATAGCTAATAAGCTACTTTTATTATTAGAACGTAATAGACGTTTAAGAGGCCTAAGCTGCTAGGGACGTGACCTACTACCTACCTAAGATGCATCCGCTAGATTTAAAATGCCTATAGGTAGTAAAGCAGCTAATTATATACTACTGCAAAAATAACCTTAAGAAGCTATACCCTATAGACCTATAGCAAGGCTGCTTAATTATCCTTACGCTGACTTTAGGCCTACTAGGATTCCTAAAGGACGTAAGTGCAATATTATAAAACGGCGTAATTATAAAGCGCCCTAACCTACCCCGGATTACAATTCTTGCCCCTAGCTATAATAAAGTTAAAATATTTAGTAAATTAAAAAAGGATAAATAGCTATAAATCTATAAGGCTCTTAAGTGGACTAATAAGGAATAATAGGAGAATGACAATAACATATATCTGGTTAGTAAGGCTCTCCTATTATACCTATAGGGTAAAGCTAGGTTTAAGAATAATTATAGCCCTGCCCCTAATACGACGGAACTATTAGCGCTAAGATACTTAACCTAATTCCTTCTAATTACTATATAAAATTATATTACCACACAACTAATACGCGGGTTTATTACTATATAAACTAATATATAGAAACATTTAAATAGCTAACCCCCTAGAACGCATTAGAAATTAAAGAGTGTAATATAGGTTAGGCGTATTCTC
>Ga0307515_10005119_pt1 | contig 26636 bp, 32 predicted proteins | sample 17_EM_MG_FD_194513 | JGI IMG/M metagenome (GOLD analysis project Ga0307515, IMG submission 194513) | Populus trichocarpa ectomycorrhiza microbial communities from riparian zone in the Pacific Northwest, United States - 17_EM | ecosystem: Host-associated > Plants > Roots > Unclassified | place... | reverse complement strand
GAGCCCATCGGGTATATCCCGCCTGCAGAAGCTGAGGCAAACTACTACCGGCAACTCGCCAATCAGGCCACCACGGTGGCGGCCTGACTTAAACCAACGGGCCTCCACGAAACCCGGGGCGGTTCAAACCTGCTGAATACGAACGCCTGGGTCGACTTCACAGGTCCCGGTCCAAGATCCACACACGTCACTCCACCGTCACGCTCTTGGCAAGGTTCCGCGGCTTGTCCACATCCGTCCCGCGTGCGCAGGCCGTGTGATAAGCCAGCAATTGCAGCGGCACCACGTGCAGCAGCGGCGACAGCTCGCCGTAGTGCTCGGGCATGCGGATCACGTTCAGGCCTTCGCTGCTCTGGATGTGAGTGTCGGCATCGGCCAGCACGTACAACACGCCGCCGCGCGCGCGCACTTCCTGCATGTTGCTCTTGAGCTTTTCCAGCAGCGTGTCGTTCGGTGCCACCGTCACCACCGGCATCTCGCTCGTCACCAGGGCCAGCGGGCCGTGCTTGAGTTCACCGGCGGCATAGGCTTCTGCGTGGATGTAGGTGATTTCCTTGAGCTTGAGTGCGCCTTCGAGGGCGATCGGGTAGTGCAAGCCGCGGCCGAGGAACAAGGCGTTTTCCTTGGTGGCGAAATCTTCGGCCCAGCTGATGATCTGCGGCTCGAGCGCCAGCACGGCCTGCAGCGCGGCGGGCAGGTGGCGCATGGCCTTGAGGTGGCGGGCTTCGGACTCTTCGGACAGGCGGCCCTTGGACTGGGCCAGCGCCAGCGTCAGCAGAAACAGGCCGGCGAGCTGGGTGGTGAAGGCCTTGGTGGAAGCCACGCCAATTTCGACGCCGGCGCGGGTGATGTAGGCCAGCTCGCATTCGCGCACCATGGCCGAGGTGGCCACGTTGCACACGGTGAGGGTGTGGGTCATGCCCTGGTTCTGGGCATGGCGCAGTGCGGCCAGGGTGTCGGCGGTTTCGCCCGACTGGGTGATGGTGACCACCAGGGTCCTGGGGTTGGGCACGGACTCGCGGTAGCGGTATTCGCTGGCGATTTCCACCTGGGTCGGGATCTTGGCAATGCCTTCCAGCCAGTACTTGGCGGCACAGCCGCTGTAGTAACTGGTACCGCAGGCCAGGATCAACACCGAGTCGATTTCCTTGAACACGCGCCAGGCGGCGACATGGCTGCCGTCTTCGCGTGGCTGGCCGTCGAACAGCTCGGGCACGATGCCGACCACACCTTCGAGCGTGTCGGCAATGGCGCGCGGCTGCTCGAAGATTTCCTTCTGCATGTAGTGGCGATAAGGGCCGAGCTCGGCAGCGCCGCTATGGGCATGCACGGTGCGCACGGTGCGCGTAACGGGCTTGTGCGCCTTGTCGACGATCCAGTACTTGCCGAGCTGCATGTCGACCATGTCGCCCTCTTCCAGGTAGACGATCTGGTCGGTCACGCCGGCCAGGGCCATGGCGTCGCTGGCCAGGAAGTTTTCACCACCCACGGTGCCGACGCCCAGGATCAGCGGCGAGCCGGCACGCGCGCCGATCACGCGGTGCGGCTCGTCCTTGCAGAAAACGGCGATGGCGTAGCCGCCGCGCAGTTGGCGCACGGTCGCCTTCACGGCTTCGAACAGGTCGCCGTCGTAGAGGCTGTCGACCAGATGGGCGATGACTTCGGTATCGGTCTGGCTCTGGAAGACGTAGCCTTTCGCCTGCAGGGCGGCACGCAGTTCGTCGTGGTTTTCGATGATGCCGTTGTGCACCAGGGCCACGCGGCCGGGCCGGGCTTCGGCGTCGGCACCGGTACCGTGGCTGAAATGGGGATGGGCGTTGTGCACCGCAGGGGCGCCGTGGGTGGCCCAGCGGGTGTGGGCGATGCCGGTGCCGCCTTCGATGTGGTCTTCGTTGACCTGGGTCATCAGCTCGGCCACGCGTGAAGTGCTGCGCGCACGCTTCAAGCCGCCGCCCTCATGCACGGCCACACCGCAGGAGTCGTAGCCCCGGTATTCAAGGCGCTGCAGGCCTTGCACGAGGATGGGAACGATGTTTCGGGTGGATACCGCGCCGACGATGCCGCACATATTGAGCTCCAAGGTGATTGAGGCCGCATCGTAAGAGGTATGGGTTTTGCCAGGTCGTTAATTTTTCACAGTTTATGAAATCTGATTTCATTAAAATCCGATGGAGAAATTTTATTTCTCATATTATCAATGTATGGAACAAATCGACATAGATGTCACGGACATGCGTTTGCTGGACCAGCTCCAGCGTGACGCATCGCTGAGCAACCAGGCCTTGGCCGAGCTGGTCCATATCTCGCCGCCGACCTGCCTGCGCCGCATCAAACGGCTGATGGAAGCGGGGTTGATCGAACGGCAAATCGCCATCCTGAACACCGAAAAGCTGGCGCCAACGCTGGGTTATGGCATCACCGCCATCGTGGAAATCACACTCGACCGGCAAGGAGCCGAACTGCTGGAAGCCTTCGAAGCCCGCGTGGCGGTGGACGGTGCCGTGCAACAGTGTTACCGCGTGTCACCGGGGCCAGATTTCTGCCTGGTGGTGTTCGCCCGCGACATGCCCGACTACCTGGCGCTGGCACAGCGGCTTTTTACCAGCGACGCGAATGTGCGCAACGTCAAGGCGTTTTTCAGCGTGAAGCGGTCGAAGTTCGAGCCTCACATTCCGCTGCAGCCTTGACGGGCATCCGAAATACTATTTTGATAGCATTAAAGTCTTTATTTGCTTGGCAGAAACTCGCTTTCAGACCCTTTAAGGTACTTTTCCCCCTTCGACTTACAGGCACTTACAGATCTGTCCTACGCGGCAAAGCATGGATGCCCTTACAGTAGGGTAATGATGACGCCTTATAAAACCATCTACAAGTGCGGACGATGCGGAACGACGAGCTACCAGCCCGTGATCGGCCGTGACGCCGTCGGCGCGCTGCGGCCCACGGGGCAGTACCGTTGCACCGGCTGCAAGATCACCTTCACCGAATTCAAGGAATGGTGGGGGCATGACGGCGCGGCCCACACCGCCTGGCTTGGCGGTTCGGTCAACGCGGGGTAAAGCTATGGCGCCCATAGCCAAAATGGGAACTTTGGCGTTAGCACTCTCTCCAACAGAGTGCTAACATTTAGCCTTAGAGAAAAGGAATCTGGTATGAACTTTCAAACTGGAACCATGGCCCCCGCACTTTCTGCTGGCAATCCGTGGACGCTTGTGCCGTCCCTGGGCAATCTTGACGCCTACATTTCGGCCGTCAACCGCATGCCCATGCTCACGCTCGAGCAGGAACAGCAGTACGCCCGCCAGCTCAAGGACAACAACGACGTCGACGCCGCTGGAAAGCTGGTGCTGTCGCACCTGCGCCTCGTGGTTTCCGTCGCACGCCAGTACCTGGGTTACGGGTTGCCGCATGGCGATCTGATCCAGGAAGGCAACGTCGGCCTGATGAAGGCCGTGAAGCGCTTCGATCCCGACCAGGGCGTTCGCCTGGTGAGTTACGCGCTGCACTGGATCAAGGCTGAAATCCATGAGTACATCCTGAAGAACTGGCGCATGGTCAAGGTGGCGACCACCAAGGCCCAGCGCAAGCTGTTCTTCAATCTGCGGTCCATGAAGCAGGGTTTCAAGGCCGATACCGCCAATGAAATCACACACCGCGACACGCTGAGCGAAGGCGAAATCGAGTCGATGGCCAGCCAGCTCAACGTGAAGCGCTCGGACGTGATCGAGATGGAAACCCGCCTGTCGGGCGGCGACGTGATGCTCGACCCGGGCCCTGGCGACGACGGCGAAGACAGCTTCGGCCCGATTGCCTACCTGGCGGACACCCATCAGGAACCGACTGCCCTGCTCGAAGCCCGCCAGCGCGACGCACTGGCCAGCGACGGCATCGCCACGGCGCTCGGCGAGCTCGACGAGCGCAGCCGCCGCATCGTGGAAGAGCGCTGGCTCAAGGTGAACGACGACGGCTCGGGCGGCATGACGCTGCACGAGCTGGCAGCCGACTACGGCGTGAGCGCCGAACGGATTCGCCAGATCGAATCGGCCGCGATGAAGAAGATGAAAAAGGCGCTGGCATACTACGCCTGACGCATCGGAACCGGCGCCCTGCACGGCGCCTTCCTGGCCCATGAAAACGCCCGCGCCCCAAGCGCTGGCGTTTTTTTACGTCCGAGCCACTTCTTCAACGCTTCGATCACGCCGTATGCCCACCTCCAAAATCGACTTCTCTCGCCGCGCAGTGCTGGCCATCACCCTCGCCACCGCCGCGCCCTGGCTGGCCGCCCAGACCGCCCCTGCTGACGCCTGGCCCACCAAGCCACTGAAGATCATCGTCGGCTTCCCCGCCGGTTCATCGCCCGACCTCACGGCGCGCGCCATCTCCGAACCGCTGGCCAAGCTGCTCGGCCAGCCGGTGATCGTCGACAACAAGGTCGGCGCGGGCGGCAACATCGGTGCCGACGCGGTGGCCAAGGCCACGGATGAGCACACCATCGGCCTGATGATCAACGGCAACATGACGATCGCCCGGCTGCTGAACCCCAAGATCGCCTACGACCCGCTGAAAGACCTGGCGCCGGTGAGCCTGATCGGCACCGCGCCGCTGGTGCTGGCCGCGCCGGTGGGCGTGGGCGGCACGGGCAATGCCGAGAGCTTCTTTGCCGCAGCTCGCAGTGCCGGCGACAAATGGAGCTACGGCACGCCAGGCGTAGGCACGATCGGCCACCTGGGCATGGAGCTGCTCAAGACCAAGAGCCAGATCAACCCGGTGCACATCCCCTACCCCGGCTATGCCCAGGTGTTCAACAGCATGCTCGGCGGCCAGATCGAACTGGCGCTGCTGCCGCCGGCCCTGGCCACGCAGCAGATCAAGGCCGGCAAGCTCAAGGCCATCGGCGTCACCTCGGCCGGCCGCAGTTCGCTGATGCCCGAAGTGCCGAGCCTGGCCGAGATCGGCATCCGCGGCTTTCAGATGGAAATCTGGAACGGCATCGCAGCCCCGGCTTCGATGCCGCGCGCCCGGGTGAACCGCCTCTCGGCCCTGATCAGCCAGATCGTGCGCACGCCCGAAATGCGCGAGAAGCTGTTCAACCAGGGCTGGGTGGTGGTGGGTTCATCGGCCGAAGGGCTGGCCAACCGCATCAAGACCGACACGGAGCAGATGGGCGCCCTGATCCGGGCGCAAGGGATCAAGGCGGAATAAGCCCCGGCTCTTCGTTCTTCGCTCAGGCCGTCTGCTTGAGCAACTGCTTGAGGTCGGAAGACAAGGCCTGCGCGCCGCTGCCGTAGCGCGCGTAGAGCCGCAGCCGGCCCTGCGTGTCGTAGACGTAGCTGCCGGCCGAATGGTCCATGCTGTAGCTGGTGGGCGTCTTGCCGTCGACCCGCTTGTAGTAGATCTTGAAGTCCTTGGCCAGGGCCGCGAGCTGCTCGGGCGTGGGCCGCAGCGCCAGGAAGCTCGGGTCGAAGTTGCCCATGTAGGCCTTCAGCACCTCGGGGGTGTCGCGCTCGGGGTCGACGGTGATGAAGATGCCCTGCAGCTTGCCCGCGTCCGCGCCGAGCGAAGCCTTGACTTCGGCCAGCTCGGCCATCGAGGTCGGGCAGACGTCGGGGCACTGGGTATAACCAAAGAACACCACCACCATCTTGCCCTTGAAATCATTCAGGCTGCGCGGTTGGCCGTTGTGGTCGGTGAGCTGGAAGCCGCGGGCATAGTCGGCGCCGGTCAGGTCGATGGCGCTGAAGCTCGGCTTGGCGTCAGAGCAGGCGCCGAGCAAACTGCCGATGCCGACCGCGGCGGCGCCGAGGACCAGTGCCTTGAGGGCTTTGCGTTTGTTCATGGAAGTCATGGGCTGCTCCTCAGAGAACATAGTGGTCGACGAGCAGGGCCGCGAACAACACGCTCAGGTGGATCAAGGAAAAGCGAAAGGTCTTGCGCGCCAGCGTATCCGAATAGTTGCGCCACAGCGCCACACCATAGCCACAGAAGCCGATGCTCAGCACCACGGCCACCACGAGGTACAGCCAGGAGCTCATGCCGTAGATGAAGGGCATCAGACAGGCCGCGAACAGAATTAGCGTGTAGAGCAGGATCTGCAGCCGGGTGAATTCGTTGCCGTGGGTCACGGGCAGCATCGGCAGGCCGGACTTGCGGTAGTCCTCCACCCGGTACAGCGCCAGCGCCCAGAAGTGCGGCGGTGTCCACAGGAAGATGATGAGGAACAGGATCAGCGCCTCGGGCGAGACCTCGCCGGTCATGGCTGCCCAGCCCAGCACCGGCGGCATGGCACCCGAAGCACCGCCGATCACGATGTTCTGCGGCGTGAGCGGCTTCAGGATCACGGTGTAGACCACGGCATAACCAACGAAGGTGGCGAAGGTGAGCCACATGGTCAGCGGGTTGACCCAGAAATACAAAATGCACGAACCGGCCACGCACAGCACCGCCGAGAACAACAGGGTCTGCCAGTCCTGCAGCTCGTTTTGCGCCGTGGGCCGCCACGAGGTGCGCTTCATCTTGGCGTCGATGCCTTTTTCGACGATGCAGTTGAAGGCCGCGGCCGCGCCGGCCACCAGCCAGATGCCGAAGCAGGCGATCACGCCCAACTGCACCTCGGCCAAAGACGGTGCGCCGGGCACGGCCAGCACCATGCCGATCAGTGCACAGAACACGATGAGCTGGACCACGCGCGGTTTGGTCAGCGAATAGAACTGCCGGGTACGTGATGACGGCGATGGCGCAGGCGACGGCGGCGCCAAGGGGGCGGCCTGGGCAACAGGAGAAGCAGGGGAAACAGGGTCAGCGGCACTCATGCAAGAGGTCTCGGAACATTCATTCGGGAAGTGGCGGCAGCATCAGCAGCAGCATAGGCTGCAAGTGCTGGCACGGACGCGGCGCAGCTGGTGCACACGGCCCAGGTCAGTACCACCACCAGCGCGGCCGCGCCGCCGGTATGCGACACCGCGGCCACCAGCGGCCAGTCGAGTACCACATTGCTCAGGCCGGTGGCGAACTGCCACAGCGCCAGGATCGCCAGCCAGCGCGCGGGTGCACGCAAGACATTCCGGCCACGCAGACGCCAGGCCAGCAGGGCCATCGCGGCCAGCACCAGGTAGGCCATCAGCCGGTGTACGTAATGGATGGCGGTGAGCGCCGGAAAACTGATGTGGCTGCCATCCTGCAGCCGGCCCAGCGCGCGCCAGAACTCGAAGCCCTGCACAAAATTCATCTCCGGCCACCAGCTGCCCTGGCACATCGGGAACGTGCTGCAGGCCAGCACCGCGTAGTTGGTGCTGACCCAGCCGCCGAGCGCGATCTGCACAACGAGCAAGGCGAAAGTCAACAGCAGAAGACCACGCAGTTTGGTCGGCATGGCTTGCGGCAATTGGCGACCATCGGCCTGGGCGTAGCGGATCGCCTGCACGCACAGCAAGGCCAGCAGCACCAGGCCGCCGAGCAGGTGCAGGGTGACGATGGCGGGAAAGAGTTTCATCGTCACGGTCAGGGCACCGAAAGCGCCCTGTAGGCAGACCCACAACAAAGTGAAGGTCGGCCACCAAGGACTGACCACCGCCTTGGCCGCGGTGCGACTGCGCCGCGCCTCCACCCAGCTCACCACCGCCAGCGTGAGGATCAGCACCCCGACCCCGGTGGCGAGGTAACGGTGGACCATCTCGATCCAGGCCTTGCCGTGGGTGACCGGGCCGGTGGGCATCGCGGCCTGTGCGGCGGCGATGTCGGCATGGGCGCCCACCGGGCTGGCGTTGCCGTAACAACCCGGCCAGTCGGGACAGCCCAGGCCTGAATCGGTGAGCCGGGTGAACGCGCCGAACAGCACCAGGTCGAAGGTGAGGAACAGCGTCAGCACCGTCAGCGCCTGCAGGCGGCGCGCGGTCGATGCCTTCTGGTTGCGCACCCACACCCAGGCCAGCGGCGCGAGCGCGATCACCACGCCCATCAGCATGATGCGCACCAGCGGCGAAAGATCGTAGAGGACCGTCGTGTTCATCGACCGGGTTCGTCCCATGAGGCGGATGCACGCAACAGACGTTCGATGTCGCGCTTGGCCTTGGCGGCGCCGGCCATGTCGAGCTGCGCGGGGAAACGCATCATCCAGTTGCCCATGGGGTCGACCAGGTACAGATGGTCGGCCAGCAGATGGCCCACCGCGGGCGACAGCCATTGCGAAACCTGCAGCTCACCCACGCGCAGCAGCGTAGCGCCCTTCACCGCGGGCAGCAGGGTATCGCGCACCGGCACATCGTCGCTCACCAGCCAGACCCAGTCGAGCCGGTCTTTTTCGCGGCCCAGGCTCTCACGCAGCTGGCGCTGCAGGTAGAGGTGTTTCTCGCAGTTGGCGTCGCAGGCGCCACCGGCGGTGCTGACCAGCAGCCACTGGCCCTTGAGCGACTGCAGGTTGCGCGGCTGGCCGTCCATGCCCATCACCACCTGGTCGGGCACCGGCCGCACGGGCTGGACCAGCTCGCCGAAGACGCTGCGACCCTGGGGGCGGATCACGTAATAGGTGAGGTAGGACGCGATCACCGGCGCGGCGCAGACCAGCATCACGGCCAGCATCTTCCAGCGGCCGGACATCTTGCGGCGCGGGTTGCCGTCGAGCACGTCCTGCGGCGTGGGCATGGTGTGCACGGTCAGCCCCAGCGGCTGGTCGCCGGAGAATGGATCGCTGAGCTCACCATCAAGGCCTGCGCGGGAGAAGGTAGCGTCGGACAATTTGGAACCAGACATAAAGAATTGTGATGAGGGTGGCCAGCCCGAACCATTGGAACGCATAGCCATAGTGTTTTTCGACACCGGTGTTGGCCGCCGGCCAGTCACGCAACAAGCCGCCGCCGCCCACATCCGTGCCGGTCTGCAGCAAAGACACCGGCAGCAGGGGCAAGCCGGTTTCGGCCGCAAACGCGGCCAAGTCGAGATTTTGCCGGATGGGCCCCGCCTGGGCGCCCTGGAATTCATAAAGCTTGCCCGGCGGCGGGGCAATGCGGCCACGCACCTCGACCTCACCCGCCGGACTGTCGATCGGCGGCAGGGCCGTGCGATCGACGAAATTGCGCGGCACCCAGCCGCGCTGCACCAATACGACCGCGCCGCTGCCAGGAAGTTGCAGCGGGGTCACCACAAAAAAGCCCTGCTGGCCGTGCATCTGCCGGTTGTCGAGGAACACGGTGCGCTGCGCCAGCCAGCGCCCGCGCACGGCGGCCTGGCGGTGCTCCAGCCCGATCAGGTCGCTCGCCTTGGGCAGACGCGTCAGATCGATGGCCGGCAGCCGGTTCTGGGCATCGATCTCGGCCTGCAGCGCTTCCTTCTGCGCCGCGCGCGACAGCTGCCAGCGGCCGAGCGACAAGGTCGCGGCCACGCCGAGCACGGCCGCCAGCGTCAACACCCAGAAGCGCGCCCGGATACTCACGGGATAATAGGCGCCATGTTGTACCTCGCCTGCGCCGCGTTCGCCGCCATCTTCATCAGCCTGGCGGCGGCCCTGTTCTTCATGCTCAAGGGGGGGCAGGATGACGACGCCGCGCACAAGCCCAAAGCCGGGCGCATGGCCCGGGCCCTGGCGTTTCGCATCGGCTTTTCAGTGCTGCTGTTCATCTGCATCCTGGTGGGCTGGAAACTGGGTTATCTGCATCCGACGGGCATTCCCCTGGGCAAATGATAGGCTCCAACAAAAAAGCGCCTGAGGGGCGCTTTTTTGTGGACGGTCCGCCGGGGAGCTACATCCAGTAGACCACCACGTACAGGCCCAGCCACACCACGTCCACGAAGTGCCAATACCAGGCCGCGCCTTCGAAGCCGAAATGTTTGTCGGCGGTGAAATGGCCCTTCATCAGCCGCAGCGTGATGAACAGCAGCATCAGCATGCCGACAAAAACGTGAAAACCGTGGAAACCGGTCAGCAGGAAGAAGGTGGAGCCATACACGCCCGAACTCAGCTTGAGGTTCATCTCGGAATACGCGTGGGCGTATTCATAACCCTGCACGCCCAGGAAGATGCAGCCCAGGATCACCGTGGCCCACATGAACAGGATGGTCTTGCCGCGGTGGCCGGCGACCAGCGCATGGTGGGCGATGGTGAGCGTCACACCCGAGCTCAGCAGCAAGGCGGTGTTGATGGTCGGCAGCCAGAACGGCGTCATGGTGGAGAACGGTTCGATGGTGTCGGCCGGCGATGCGGTCGCGCCAGCGGCCAGGCTCGGCCAGACGGCCTTGAAGTCGGGCCAGAGCAAGGCGTTGTCGAGGCTGCCGAGGGCCGGTACCGAGTGTGAGCGGGCCCACCACAGCGCGGTGAAGAAGGCACCGAAGAACATCACTTCGGAGAAGATGAACCAGCTCATGCTCCAACGGAACGACAGGTCGATCTTGTGGCCGTACAGCCCGCCCTGGCTTTCGTTGATCGCATCGCGGAACCACTGGAACAACACGCCCCACCAGAACAGCATGCCGAAGGCCAGCGAATACTTGCCCCAGTCCGCGCCGTTGATCCACTGGCCTGCGCCCAGGATCACGAAGAACAGGCCCAGCGCCGCCATCGCCGGGTGACGCGATGGACCTGGCACGAAATAGTACGGTGTTGCGCCGTGTGCAGTTGAACTCATTTCAGCTCCTAGCCTCTTTTCTAATCTTCTCGTAAAACCGATAGTCGACCCGCGCCACCAAAGCGCCGGCCTACTTTGCCACCACCCAATTGACCAAGACCATCAACCCCACCACGATCAACAGCACGGCCACCAGGCCTACCGCGATCAGGTGCAGCGGGCTGATCTTGACCAGATCGTTCTCATAACCGCTGCGCTTGCGAATCCCCAGAAAGGCCCAAGCCACCGCCTTGACGGTGAGCCAGAAAGAACCTTTCGAGCCGTCCGAACCCTTCGAGTCCTTCGAACCGTTCACCGGTGTCGGCGTGCCCATCTCAGGAACCCTTCACGGGCGCGGCAACTTTGCTCGCGTCCGCCGTGGATTCCGGTGCCGGCGGCGTCTTGCCTCCGACTTCAAAAAAAGTGTACGACAGCGTGATCGTCGTGACGTCTTTCGACAGCTTGGGATCGATCACGAAGGCCACCGGCCATTGCTTCTTCTCGCCCGGGTCCAGCGTGTACTGGTTGAAGCAGAAACACTCGAGCTTGTTGAAATGGGCCTGGGCCTGGCGCGGCGCGTAGCTCGGAATCGCCTGGGCGGCCATGCGCCGGTTCTGCGTGTTCTGGAACTCGTACATCACCGTGGTCAGCTCGCCCGGATGCACCTGCACCGAACGCTTTTCAGGCTTGAACTCCCAGGGGCCGCGCGAATTCGCATCGAACTCCACCGTGATGGTGCGGCTCATGTCGACCTGGGTGTTGCCCGGCAGGCGCGCATTCTTGCCCGCATTGCCCACGCCGGGGACCTCACGCTCGGCCAGCGCCAGGATGTTGATCCCGGTCATCTCGCAGATGGCGTTGTAGATCGGTACCAGCGCATAGCCGAACGCGAACATGCCGGCCGCCACCACGGCGAGCTTGCCGACCATCTTGGCGTTTGCGCTGCGCAGGCTCATGCGGGTGCTGCGGGCCTCAACGGCTCAGCAGGATCATCTTGATCATGAAGCCGAAGAAAAAGGCCAGGGCCACCGACGCCAGGATCAGGCCGGTGCGGCGGTTGTTCTTTTTCTGTTCGGGTGTCATGTCAGGGTTCAACCAATGACGCGGGTCGCGGCGGCGTTCAGCTTCGGCGGATTCTCGAAGGTATGGAACGGTGCGGGCGAAGGCACTTCCCATTCCAGGCCCTCGGCGGCTTCCCATGGCTTTTGCGAGGCCTTCTCACCCTTGCCCAGCATGCAGGGCAGCACGATGAAGAAGAAGAAATACACCTGGGCCAGGCCGAAGGCGAACGCGCCCACCGAGGCAATGGCGTTGAAGTCGGCGAACTGCATCGGGTAGTCGGCATAACGGCGCGGCATGCCGGCCAGACCCAAAAAGTGCATCGGGAAGAAGGTCACGTTGAAGGCGATCAGCGACCACCAGAAGTGGATCTTGCCGCGGGCTTCGTTGTACATCACGCCGGTCCACTTCGGGCTCCAGTAGTAGAAGCCGGCGAACATGGCGTACAGCGAGCCGGCCACCAGCACATAGTGGAAGTGGGCCACGACGTAATACGTATCCTGCAGCTGGATGTCGATCGGCGCCACGGCCAGGATCAGGCCGGTGAAGCCGCCCATGGTGAACACGAAGATGAAGCCGACGGCGAACAGCATCGGCGTCTCGAAGGTCATCGAACCCTGCCACATGGTGGCGATCCAGTTGAAGATCTTCACCGCGGTCGGCACGGCGATCAGCATCGTGGCGTACATGAAGAACAGCTGGCCGGTCACCGGCATGCCGGTGGTGAACATGTGGTGCGCCCAGACGATGAACGACAGGATCGCGATCGACGAGGTGGCATACACCATGGAGGCGTAGCCGAACAGCTTCTTGCGGGCGAAGGCCGGCACGATCTGGCTGACGATGCCGAAGGCCGGCAGGATCATGATGTAGACCTCGGGGTGGCCGAAGAACCAGAAGATGTGCTGGTACATCACCGGGTCGCCGCCGCCGGCGGGGTTGAAGAAGCTGGTGCCGAAGTGGCGGTCGGTCAGCGTCATGGTGATGGCACCGGCCAGCACCGGCATCACGGCGATCAGCAGGTAGGCGGTGATGAGCCAGGTCCAGCAGAACATCGGCATCTTCATCAGCGTCATGCCAGGGGCGCGCATGTTGAGGATGGTGACGATGATGTTGATTGACCCCATGATCGACGAGGCGCCGAGAATGTGCATGGCGAAGATGCCGGCGTCCATCGACGGGCCCATCTGCAACGTCAGCGGTGCGTACAGCGTCCAGCCCGCGGCGGGTGCGCCGCCGGGCATGAAGAACGAGCTCACCAGGGTCACGGCCGCCGGAATCATCAGCCAGAAGCTGAAGTTGTTCATGCGGGCGAAGGCCATATCGGAAGCACCGATCTGCAGCGGGATCATCCAGTTCGCAAAGCCCACGAAGGCCGGCATGATCGCACCGAACACCATGATCAGGCCGTGCATGGTGGTGAGCTGGTTGAACAGTTCGGGGTTCACCAGTTGCAGCCCGGGCTGGAACAGCTCGGCCCGGATCAGCAGCGCCAGGATGCCGCCGATGATCAGCATGGTGAAGCTGAACAGCAGGTACAGCGTGCCGATGTCCTTGTGGTTGGTGGCGAACACCCAGCGGCGCCAGCCCGTCGGCGCATGGTGCTCGTGATGCTCGTCGTGCGCGTGGTCGTGATCGTGGCCGTGGGGGAGAACTGCACTCATCTGGATTCCTTGTCTAGTCTTTGCCGTGATGTCGCGCTGCAGGCTTATTTGCCGCGCTGTGCCAGGACTTCAGCCGGCTGCACCAATTGGCCTGTCTTGTTCGACCAGTTGTTCTTGGTATAGGTAATGACGGAGGCGATGTCGGTGTCGCTCAGTTGCTTCCACGACGGCATGGCGCCGTTGTTCTGGCCATTCAGCACCACATGGATTTGCACGTTCTTGTCGGCGTCCAGCACCTTGGGCGAACCGTCCAGCGGCTTGATCGGGCCGGCGCCCTTGCCGTTGGCCTGGTGGCATGCCGCGCAGTTCGATGCGTAGACTTTCTCGCCGCGCTTCAGGATGTCGTCCAGCGTCCACACCTTGCTAGGGTCATCGAGCTTGGCGGCCATTTTCTTCTTTTCGCCGTCGACCCACTTCGTATAGTCTTCGGCCGACACCACCTTCACGTGGATCGGCATGTAGGCGTGTTCCTTGCCGCAGAGCTCGGCGCACTGGCCGTAGTAGCTGCCGACCTTTTCGGCGCGGAACCAGGTGTCGCGCACGAAGCCGGGGATCGCATCCTGCTTGATGCCGAAGGCCGGCACCATGAAGGCGTGGATCACGTCGTTGGCCGTGGTGATGATGCGGACCTTCTTGTTGACCGGCACCACCAGAGCGTTGTCCACCTTCAGCAGGTAGTCGTCCGCCGCCTTGCTCACGTCGCCGCTGTTGGACATGGCGCGCTGCGAAGCGTCGAGCGTGGAGACGAAGCCGATGCCCTCGCCTTCGCCTTTGATGTAGTCGTAACCCCACTTCCACTGCATGCCGGTGGCCTTGATGGTCAGGTCCGCGTTGGTCGTGTCTTTCAGCGCCACCACCACCTTGGTGGCGGGCAGGGCCATCAGGATCACGATCACGAAGGGGACGATGGTCCAGATGATTTCGACCACCACCGACTCATGAAAATTGGCCGCCTTGTAGCCCTTGGACTTGCGGTGCTTCCAGATCGAATAGAACATCACGCCGAAGACGGCGATGAAGATCACGGTGCAGACGATCAGCATGAACCAGTGCAGCCACTGCTGCTCCTCGGCGATCTTGGTCACGGCCGGGCCGAGATTCAGTTGACGCACAGCAGGACCGCCCGGCAGATCATTGACGGCGTGGGCCGCCGTGCTGAACCATGTGCCGGCTGCCGCGCCGAGCGCGGGCAGCAATGAAGCCACCTTCAACTTGTTATGCATCATCTTCATCGTGTTCACTTATTCAACAGCTCGATTGAACCAATTTGTCTGCCCATCCCGCCGCCGGCCTGGCGCATGCGTTGCCGCTCATGCCCCGCGCAAAGCCATGCGGATTTCTCGCGCCAGCGCAGGCCGCAATTCCGGCCTGACGTAGCGCCCCACTTCCACCGACCGCCCCCGCCCCGACACCTCGATCAGCGAATGGTCGCCGGTCTTGGGTTCGACGCGGACCCATTCACACTCGAATTCGGCCCGCTCCAGCCGACCGGCGTTTTCCAGCTCCACCACCAGGTGGCCGTCCTGCAGCGAGATCTTCTCGCCGTCGGTGGCATGGCGCGCATAGACCATGAAGGCCAGCCCCACCACCGCCAACTCCAGCCAGGCGAACGGCATGATCAGCCGGGCGCCCTGCACCCAGAAAAACGTCCCGATGCCGAGCGACACCACACAAATGGAGGCGTACAACCAGCCCAACTGCGCGGGAGTGACCGAGCAGTTGCGCTTCAGGAACCAGTGGATGTTCTGGCCCGAGACAGTGGCGAAACGAAATACCAGATTCGACACGGATGACGCTCACAAAACTCAGCGGACCGCCCAGGCCGGCATTCAGCCCTTACACGTGAACTAATCCACTGACTGCGTGGGAAGATACCCAAATCTTTCTTACAACTCTTGATTGTAGCCATGGTTGCCCCAAGGCCTTCCCGCCTCGTGGCGGATTTCCGACGGCGGAAAACCCTCTAGACGCCGGTTCGCCGGCTCAAGACCCCGCTGGCGGGCCGCGCTGCAGCATGTCGCGCATGTCGCGCAGCGAAATGGCGCTTTGTGCGTCCACCCGCAGACGCGGCCGCGGCTTGAGCGCATGGCCATAGATCAACTCGAAAGTCAGCGACAGCCGACCTTGCGACTCGGCATCGGCCAGCTGCTGCGCCAGGGCCTGCTCCAGCGCGTGCCGCCAGGCCTTGCCCCGCAGGGCGGGAAACCTTTCGGGATGCAGGTTGCGGCCGATCTCGCGCAGGTCGAGCAGCAGCCTGGCGGCCGAGGCATAGGTCAGGCGGATGCGCTCCATGTCCATCACCGGTTCGGCAAAGCCGGCGCCGACCAGCATGTCGCCCCAGTCGTGCATGTCGGTGAAAGCATGGCCGGGGCTGGGCCAGCCCAGGGCCTCATAGACGGCACGCAGCTCCAGCGCGGTGTCGGGGCCGAGACAGGAGAACATCAGGAAACCGTCCACCGCCAGCGCGCGGTGCCACTGCGCCATCAGCGCCTGCGGGTCGGCGGCGGTGTGCAGTTGCATGTTGGCCCAGAGCATCTGCACGCTGCTGTCTGGCGGCAGCTCGGCCAGTTGCGCACCGGCCTTCCAGCGGGCTGGCGTCCACCACGGCTTCGCTACCGATTTAAGAGCAATTTGCGCCTGATCGTCATGCGCCTCCACCACGTAGCAGGTGGCATCCGGGTAACGCGCCGACAACAGGCCGTGGGCCTGCAGACCGCCGCGCACCGGCCCCCAATGGGCCCAGGCCTGGGGCTGCAGCTTGATCCACTGCAGGCGGTCTTCCATGCGCCGGGCCACCTCCTCGTGCAGCCAGGGCGAGCCGGCGGAGCGCAGGCCGGCCCAGCGCTCGGCGGCGGGTGGATCGATGGTGGGGGGGCGTTGGGTGGGCATCGGGGCGGCAGGCAGTGCCGAAAAGCCTCCGAGTATATTGAGCCCATGCTGTTCGCGCCGGCACCTGCCAAAAGCCTCTCCGCAAGGTTCACCGAGCTGCTCGCCCGCGCCAGCGCCGCGGTGCCGAGCCAGTGCGCCATCTGCCGCGCCTGGCCTGCCCGGCCGGTGTGCGAGGCCTGCGTGCAGCGCTTTGCCCAGCCGGTGCCGCGCTGCCGCACCTGCGCCCTGCCCTTGCCCGCGGGTGTGGCGCAGTGCGGTGCCTGCATCCGCCACCCGCCGCCGCTCGACGCCTGTTTTGCCGCGGTCGACTACGCCTACCCGTGGTCGGACGGCATCGCGCAATTCAAGTTCAGGCAGCAGGTCGGCTGGGCCACGGCCCTGGCCGAGCTGATGCGGCACAGCCCATGGACCGAGCCGACGCTGGAGCGCTGCGACCTGGTGCTGCCGATGCCGTTGTCGGCCGAGCGGCTGCGCGAGCGCGGCTACAACCAGGCGCTGGAACTGGCGCGCCGCCTGGCCAGGCACAAGGTCGACGCCCATCTGCTGCTGCGTGTGCGCGACACCCCGCCGCAACGCAAGCTGAGCCGCACCGCGCGCCAGCGCAACGTGCGCGGCGCCTTCCTGCTCGATCCGCTGCGGGCCGGCGAGGTGCGGCAGAAACACGTGGTGCTGGTCGACGACGTGATGACCAGCGGTGCGTCGCTGTTCGCGGCGGCGCAGGCGGTGCGCCAGGGCGGCGCGGCCAGCGTCAGCGCGCTGGTGCTGGCCCGCACGCCCGAAGACTGAGGCGAAAATACAGGGCTATGTTCCATATTGTCCTGGTCGAACCCGAGATCCCCCCCAACACCGGCAATGTGATCCGCCTGGCGGCCAACACCGGCTGCACCCTGCACCTCATCGAGCCGCTGGGCTTCTCGATGGACGACAAACACATGCGCCGCGCCGGGCTCGACTACCACGAATACACCGACACCCGCCGCCACGCCGACTGGGCCAGCTTCCTGGCCACCGAGCGGCCCGCGCCCGAACGCATGTTCGCGCTGACCACACGCGGCAGCCAGAGCGCGTACAACCTGCACTTCCAGCCCGGCGATTGGTTCGTTTTCGGCTCCGAGACGCGTGGCCTGGCGCCCGAGCTGCGTGAATCGTTCGCGCCGGCACAAAGGCTCAAGCTGCCGATGCGCGAGGGGCAGCGCAGCCTGAACCTGTCGAACGCCGTAGCGGTGACGGTGTTCGAAGCCTGGCGGCAGTGCGGGTTTGCCTGAAGCTGGCACCCTCACCCCAGCCCTCTCCCGCACGCGGGAGAGGGAGCAAGACCGACACGATGCGCTCGGGCGTTTCGGAATCCGTCCCCTCTCCCGCGTGCGGGAGAGGGTTAGGGTGAGGGCCGTCACACCTTGGAATGCGCCTATGGAAACTGCCGCACCACCGACTCCGCCACACAGGCCGGCTTGGCCAAGCCTTCGATTTCCACCGTCACCTCCCACACCAGCTGCACACCCTGGCGGTCGAGCGGGTCGCACTGCAGCAGCTTGAGCCGCCCGCGCAGCCGGCTGCCCACCGGCACCGGCGACATGAAGCGCACCTTGTTCAGGCCGTAGTTCACCGCCATGCGGGCCTCCTGCACCTGCACCGACTCGAAGAACAGCGGCAGCAGCGACAAGGTAAGAAAGCCGTGGGCAATCGGCGCGCCGAAGGGTCCGGCCTTGGCCCGCTCCACGTCCACGTGGATCCATTGTTTGTCATGCGTGGCGGCGGCGAACTGGTCGATCTGCGGCTGGGTGATGGTGGTCCAGTCGCTCACGGCGACCTCCTGGCCCACACAAGCCGCCAGCTCGGCAAGGGTTTGAAAGATTTTCATCGGGCGAATGTAGTGTGGCCGCCGGGTGCCGGCTTGTCAGGAACGCGACAAGAGAGCGACAAAAGAGCGACAAGAGGTGCAAGCCTAGCCGCCGTCCAGCCACTGGCACAGCGGCGCCCACTGCTCCAGGTCCTTCTCCACCCGGCTCGGCGCCACGTCGAACAGCGTCAGGCCGCTGGCCGCCAGGTGCACGTAGTTCTGGGTGTCGCGCAGAAAGCCCAGCACCGGCAGGCCCAGCCCGTCGACATAGGCCTTGAGCTTGTCGGCCGCCAGCGTGCGCGCGTCCACCCGCATGCCCACCAGCCCGACCTGCAGCTTGTTGCCATGCCGATGCTCGGCCAACTGGTCGAGGAAGCTGCGGGTGGCGAAGATGTCGAACACGCTGGGTTGCAGCGGGATCACCAGCCGGTTGGCGAACTTCATCACCCGGTTGAAGGCCTTGCCGTGCAGGCCACCGGGCGTGTCGAGCACCACATGGGTCGTACCCCTGGGTGGGCGGGCGATTTCGTCCTCGCCAAGTTCCCAGGTCTGGATGGCCGGCACGGTCGGCGCGCGCAGCCCGAGCCACAGGCGCGAGGACTGCTGGCGGTCGGCGTCGCCCAGCATGACCGTGTGGCCTCTGGACGCCAGGTAACCGGCGATGTTGGTAGCCAGCGTCGTTTTACCGACACCGCCCTTGGGATTGGCCACGACCACAACCTGCATGCGCTGCTCCTTGTTGGATGGATTTGCCGACCGACACAGTTCCCCGACGCGAACTTGCGTTATGTTACCGGCATGGCCGACTCTTTCCCCGCTCCCGCCGCTCCTGCCGATCCCACCCCAACCATTCCGCCCTCGGTCTACCTGATCGCCGCCCACCCCGACTGGAACGAGTCTCGCGTCAACCGCCGCCTGCTGGAGACCGCACAAGCCGTGGCCGCCAGTACCGGCGCCGGCGCACCGCGCGTCGACATCCAGGACCTGTACGCCAGCTACCCCGACTACTGCATCGACGTGCCGGCCGAACAGGCCCGCGTGGCCGCCGCGCAGTTGGTGGTGCTGATGCACCCGATCCAGTGGTACGCCATGCCGGCGCTGCAAAAACTCTGGCTCGACGAGGTGCTGACCTACGGCTGGGCCTACGGCGCGGTGTCCAGCGGCACCGGCGACAACAGCGCAGCCCCGGCCAATGCACCCGGCACGGCGCTGCGCGGCAAGGACCTGTGGCTGGTGGCCACCACCGGCGGGCAAGAGGAGTCGTACCACCCCGAAAGCTACAACCGCTACTACTTCGACGCCTTCCTGCCCCCCTACGAGCAGACCGCGTCGCTGTGCGGCATGCGTTTCCTGCCGCCGCTGATCCTGCACGGCGCGCACAGCGTGGGCCGCGACGCGGTCAAGGCCCATACTGAGACCTTCCGACAGCACCTGCAGACCTATCCGGACTGGGCCGGCGCCGAAACCCTGGCCTACGACGCGCTCAGGCGCGCCGGCCCCGGCATCGAGGAAGCCGTCTAAGCCATGGAGCACGCACCCGCCTGGCTAACGAATAGCCTTATCTACCTGAGCGCCGCGGTGATCATCGTGCCGCTGTCGCAATTCCTCGGCCTGGGCTCGATCATCGGCTACCTGGCTGCGGGCATCGCCATCGGCCCCTGGGGCCTGGGCTTCGTCACCAACGTGCAGGACATCCTGCATTTCGCCGAATTCGGCGTGGTGCTGATGTTGTTCCTCATCGGCCTGGAGCTCGAACCCAAGCGCCTGTGGAGCCTGCGCCGGCCGATCTTCGGCTGGGGCACGGCACAGGTCGCAGGCTGCGCGGCGGTGATCTTTCTCGGCGCCTGGGCCGCCGGCGCCAGCTGGCAGGTGGCGCTGGCCGCCGCGCTCGGGCTGGCGCTCTCCAGCACCGCCATCGCGCTGCAGGTGATGGGCGAGCGCAACCTGCTGCCCACCTCCAGCGGCCAGGCCAGCTTCTCGATCTTGCTGTTCCAGGACGTGGCCGCGATCCCCATCCTGGCGCTGATCCCGCTGCTGGGCCAGGGCACCGAGGCCAACGAGGCGGCGGCGCACGCGAGCCGCGCGGTAGAAGCGCTGAAGATCGTGACGGTGATCGCCGGCATCATCCTCGGCGGCCGGCTCCTGCTGCGCCCGCTGCTGCGCTGGATCGCCCGCACCAACAGCACCGAGATCTTCACCGCCGCGGCGTTGCTGCTGGTGGTGGGCATCGCCGCGCTGATGCAGCTGGTGGGGCTGTCGATGGCGCTCGGCGCCTTCCTCGCCGGCGTGCTGCTGGCCGAGAGTGAATACCGGCGCGAGCTGGAGACCGACATCGCCCCGTTCAAGGGCCTGCTGCTCGGCCTGTTCTTCATCGCCGTGGGCATGAGCGTGGACTTCGGTGTGTTACTGCGCGAACCCGGCACCACGGCACTGATCGTGCTGGGCTTCCTCGCCGCCAAGATGCTGGTCATCTGGGCGCTGGCCAAGGCCATGCGCCTTCCGTTCCAGGAGCGGCCGGTGTTCACCATCCTGCTGGCCCAGGGCGGTGAATTCGCCTTCGTGGTGTTCCAGGCCGCCGCCGGCGCCAAGGTGTTCACGCCCGAAGTCGCCTCGCAGCTGATTGCTGCGGTGGCGTTGTCGATGCTGGTCAGCCCGCTGCTGCTGGTGCTCGTCGACAAGCTGCTGATGCCCCGCCTCGCGCTGCGCGGTGCCGACAAGGCGTTCGACGAAATCGCCGAGCAGCAGGAGGCGCCGATCATCATCGCCGGCTTCGGGCGCTACGGCCAGATCGTCGGCCGCACGCTGCTGGCGCAAGGCGTCGCCTGCACCGTGCTAGACCATGACGCCGACACGGTGGAGGCCATCCGCAGGTTCGGCTACCGCGTGTTCTATGGCGACGCCACCCGGCTCGATCTGCTGCGCATGTCCGGCGCGGCCACGGCCAAGGTACTGGTGGTGGCGGTAAACGACGTGGAGCAGAGCCTGAAGATCGTCGACATCGCACGCGAGAACTTCCCGCAGCTGCAGATCGTGGCCCGCGCCCGCGACGTGCCGCACTGGGGCGAGCTGCGCGACCGCGGCGTGCTGCAAGTTGAGCGCGAGCTGTTCGAGTCGAGCCTGCGCAGCGCACGTTCGGTGATGGAGCTGCTCGGCTTCACACCGAACATCGCGCGGCAGAAAGCCATGCGCTTCAGGCTGCACAACATTGCGCTGTTCGAAGAGCTGTACCCGCACCGCGGCGACAGCGTCAAGGCCCTGGCCCTGGCCAAGCGCGGCCGGCAGCAGCTGGAAGAGCAGATGGCCAAGGAACGCGAGCAACAGGCGCAGCGCCGGCCCGCCCGTTGGGGCCAGGGCACGGACGGCAAGCCTTGAAAATCAGGCGAGGACGAACATGAAAAAGAGTGCGACGCCCGAGGGCGAATCTCCTACTCAACTGATCGATGCGAGGATCAAGGAACTGGACGACTGGAGGGGCAAGACACTCGCCCATGTCCGCGCACTCGTCCAGCAGGCCGACCCACAGGTGGTCGAGGAATGGAAGTGGCGCGTTCCGGTGTGGTCGCATGATGGCATCATCTGCACCGGCGAGACCTACAAGAGCGCCGTGAAGCTGACCTTTGCCAAGGGTGCTTCGCTCAAGGACCCATCAGGGCTATTCAATTCCAGCCTCGAAGGCAACACCAGGCGCGCGATCGATCTGCATGAGGGTGATGCGATGGATGAAGAGGCCTTCAAGGCGCTCATACGCGCCGCTGCGGCGTTGAACAGGTCATCGCCCTAAACCATTGCATGACAGAGCAGGAAGTCAACATCCAGGTTCTTCATGGCATTTTGACCATGCCTGCAGGATCGGCACGTGCACCTGCAATCCTCATCCTCCCGGGATCTGGGCCCGTCGACCGCGACGGCAATCTGCCTGGCGCTCGCAACAACTGCCTCAAGCTGCTTGGGATATCGCTGGCGGAAAGAGGCATCGCATCGCTGCGGATCGACAAGCGAGGGGTTAGCCAAAGTCGCCCCCTGGAAATGCGTGAAGACGAATTGCGATTCGAGACGTATGTTGAGGATGCGGTCGCATGGGTGAAATTCCTGAAGAACCAGGCACGTGTGGCCGGAGTCGTGCTCCTGGGACACAGCGAAGGCGCCCTCGTCGCCACGCTCGCGGCGCAACTTTGTGACGTGCTCAGTTTGGTCCTGCTTGCAGGCCCGAGCGAACCGGCCGCCCAAGTCATTGAACGGCAACTCTCCGCCGCATCGGTACCGACGGATTTGCAAGAAGCGTCTCGCCGGATCGCGTCCAGCCTGGAGCGCGGAGAGCGCGTGCCCATGGTGCCGTCGGCGCTTGATGCACTTTATCGGCCGACTGTGCAGAACTATTTGATGTCCTGGTTGCCGCTTCATCCGGCGCAAGAGCTGTCCAAGGTCCAGCTTCCCACGCTCATCATTCAAGGCACGACGGACCTTCAGGTCGGCGTCGAAGACGCCAACCGTTTAGCAGCGGCTCGCCCTGGTTCCAGGCTCGTTCTGGTTCAAGGCATGAATCACGTACTTAAAGTCGCGTCGATGGACCGGGCAGAGAACCTGCAGACGTATCGGATGCCGGATCTACCCCTGGCCGAGCCTCTGCCTCAAGCGATTTCAACGTTCCTTGGATTCGGGTAGGCATGCAACGGTCATTCGGCAGGACGCGGCTCAAGAGAGATTCTTAAACGTGTTGACAGCCCCACGCCAAGCCCTGGCACGGGGCGTCAATCCCGGTCTGGCGCCCCGAGCGGGAACAGCGGACGGAACGGCCGTGCCTCGTCCACAGCCCGGGCGAAGGAGGGTCGGGCAAGCAGGCGCGTGCGGTACGCGCGGAGCACGGGGAACGCTTCGGGAATCCGGTGCGTCCAGTCCGCATAGAACAGCGCCGGCGCGGCCGCGCAGTCCGCCAATGTGAAGTCCGTGCCCGCGGCCCAGGCCTTGCCGGCAAGCTGCCCTTCGAGCCAAGCGTAGGCGAGTGCCAGCTTTGTCTCGGCAAACACCAGTCCTTCCTGGCGCTTCACCAGGTCGCCCGTCAGGGCAGCGCCCACCGCGTGCTGCACCGGGCTCATGACGTGCAGATCAAAAAAGCGGTCGAGGAAGCGCACGTCCAGCGCGGCCTGCGGGTCCGCGGGCAGCAGGCGCACTGGCCCGGGATGCGCGAACTGCAGGTATTCGATGATGATGCTGGTCTCGGCGATGTCGCGCTTGCCGTCCACCAGCAGTGGGAACTTGCCCAACGGCCAGCGCCGCAGCCATTCGGCCGTGTGCTGGGGCGTGTCCGGCCCAATGCAGCGGAACTCGAAGGGCGTGCCGTTCTCGTACAGCGCGATGAGCGACTTCTGCGTGTACGAGGAGAAGGGATGACCGTAAAGCGCGAGTGACATCGTGGGCCTCCAGATTCAAACCGACTGCATTATGCAAGTGCGAGTCCAGGGAAACCGGCCGTGCCGCCTTCTAGCGCACGTGGCGCCCCCCACGCATGCGCCGGCGCCGAAATCAAGGTCGCTGGATCGCCTTATGCCTGGCACCGCTGGTGTCCCGGTAGTATTCCATTGGAGAACACCCATGCCGCGCCTTGAACGCACGGCTGAACGCGGACACCGACGTATAGCCCACGCTCGATGCTGCGTGCCCCACCGTGGAAGTACCGAGCAGCAATTTCGCCGCGCAATCAAGCCGCCATCCGTTGAGATAAGCCATCGGTGTTTCACCGACAACGCTGGCGAAGCGCTCTGCAAAGGCCGTGCGCGACATCGGGCCGAGCGCGGCCAGGTCTTCCAGCGACCAGTCGTGACCGGGCCCCGCATGCATGGCCGCGAGCGCACGGCCGATGCGCGGGTCCATTGCCCCGGCGAGCCAACTCACCTGCGCGTGGTTCTGCCCAGACCAAGTGCGCAGCGTGCGTACAAAAAGCAGATCGAGGATGCGCGAGATCATGGCGGCCGCGCCGGCCAACTCTCGTTCTGATTCCTCCGCGATGAGCGCGCAGCCGATCTCCACCCAGTCGTACGCGCCAGTTGCCGGGCGCGGCAAGAGGATGAGCCCGGGAAGAGGCTTCAGGAAGCGCGCTGCGAACCCGCTATCGAAGTCGAAGCTGCCTTTAAGTGCCGTGCCGCGCGCATGCCCCTGGGCGCATGTCACCGCGTGTGCGCAGCCGCGCGCGAACAGCACCACCTCGCCTTGCTGCGCGATCACTCCTTTGCCGTTGTCCTCTTCGAAAGTCATGGCGCCTTCGCGAACGATGTAAATGCAGGGTTGTCCCGCCGCTTCCGCCGCGCGGTGCGGGCGCGGCAGCGCCAGCGTGCTCACGGACGTACCTTTCAGGCGCAAGATGTCGAGTACCTGCGACAACGCGTCCTGCGGGAGTGGTTTCTGGATAGGGTGCGTCATTCGGTTGTCCGGACGGAAAGCAAAGTGTTCCCTATTCTCAAGCCAACCGCGGATTTCTCCGAGCCTTAACCTCGAGTTTTCCAATGAAGGGATGTCATGGACAAAACGATCATGCTGGTGCATGGGGCTTGGCTCACGCCAGCCAGCTGGGATTCTTTCAGATCGCTCTACGAGTCGCTTGGCTACCGCGTGATCACGCCGGCCTGGCCCGGGCTGGAAGGCTCGCTCGAAATGCTCAGGCACGGCGTACCCACCGCCATGGCGCGCCTGACAATCAAGGACCTGGTGGATCACTATGCGGCCATCATCCACACACTGCCTGATCCGCCGGTCTTGGTGGGCCATTCGTTCGGCGGCCTGATCGTGCAGTTGTTGGCTGACCGGGGGCTTGGCAAGGCCGTCGTGGCCATCGACCCCGCGCCACCTCGGGGTGTATTTCCGCCGCCTTCAGCACTCAAGGCGGCCTTGCCGGTGCTGCTCACATGGGCCGGTTGGAAGCGCCTCCACACCATGAGTTACGAGAGTTTCAGAGACACCTTTGCGAATACGCTGACACCAGCCGCGCAGCGCGAGGCGTATGACAAGTTCATTGTGCAGACACCGGGACGCATCTATTTCCAGGCGGCGTTCGGCATCGGCAACGGACTGAAATTCGACAACCCGAACCGCCCGCCGCTGCTGCTGATAGCGGGTTCGCAGGACCGCACCGCACCAGCCTCCATGGTGCGCGCAAATGCGAAACGTCATGGCAAGTCATCCGCGCGCACGGACTTCCTGGAGTTCGCCGGCCGCAGTCATTGGCTGGTGCGCGAACCTGGCTGGGAAGACGTCGCGATGGGGGCCATCGATTGGGCGGAACGTGTGACCGGGAGCGCTCTTTCAGCGTCCACGAAGGACTTGTAGGATGCCAGGACGGCGTCTCCCTTCACGCCCGAGGCCCGTCCCGCCAACATCAGTTGGTCTGCCCCGCCCACGGACGGCGCATTGCCGAACTCGACACTCTGGCTCGCCAGCCGCAGAGCGCGCAGGCGCAGGGCTGGATCACGGCGCGCAAGCGCGAGGCGCATAATTCGCAGCTCAAAATGAAGTGTTAACGCCGTGAAGCGACGAAAGTGGCGACGAAGACGTCACCGCACATGGCGCACAAAAAAATTGCGGTGCCCGGCCGGAAACGGCGTGAACCTGCTGTATAGTTCGGCCTCCGCAGCAGCCAACGGCCGCAGCGGAAATTGCGGGAGTAGCTCAGTTGGTAGAGCGCAACCTTGCCAAGGTTGAGGTCGAGAGTTCGAGACTCTTCTCCCGCTCCAGATTCACAAAAGGGAAGCTTCGGCTTCCCTTTTTGTTTGCCGGATCAACCAAGACCGTCACAGCACGGAGCAAGCCTGCTCGAATGAAAGACGCGGGTTGCGCTTGAATTCCTTGCTGTGGTCGGCAAAGCCGACGTTGATCAGGAAGTTGGCCTGGAAGCGCCCGTCGGGGAAGAACTCGGCGTTGACCTTGGCGATGTCGAAGCCGCTCATCGGACCGCAGTCCAGCCCCACCGCGCGCGCGGCCAGCATGAAATAGGCACCGCCCAGCGTGCCGTTGCGCGTGGCCGTGGAGGAAGCCATGGGCGCATTGCCCGCGAACATCTCGCGCGCGCCTTCGCCGTGCCAGACCTGCGGCATGTGTTCAAAGAACTGCGTGTCGGTGGCCACGATCACGGTGACCGGCGCGAGCCTGGTCTTCTCCAGGTTGCCGGGCGACAGGGCCGGCAACAGGCGTGCGCGGGATTCGGCGCTGTTGAGGAACACATACCGCGTGGGCTGTGTGTTCATCGAGGTCGGCGCCATCTTGGCCAGGTCGTAGGCCTCCTGCAGCAAGGCCAGTGGCACGGGCTTGTCGATGAAACCGTTGGCGGTGCGGGCGTTCAGGAACAACTGGTCGAGGGACTCTTGGGCGATGGTCATGGAAGCTTTCAGAAGGATGAAGATGAAGGCGGCCGAAGCCGGGCGAATGGATTCTAGAAGCCGGCGCGAATCGGCGCTGGTGCTCAGGCGAATGGGCCTGGGCGCGGTCACCGTGCCTACAGCGGCTGGCCGGCCAGCCACCGCGCCCCCCTGGCGTACAAGGCTTCGACCTCGGGGCCCTTCAGCGCCGGCATGTCCTTCTTGATCTTGTAGCCAATCTGGCTTTGCA
>Ga0307515_10005118_pt1 | contig 26639 bp, 35 predicted proteins | sample 17_EM_MG_FD_194513 | JGI IMG/M metagenome (GOLD analysis project Ga0307515, IMG submission 194513) | Populus trichocarpa ectomycorrhiza microbial communities from riparian zone in the Pacific Northwest, United States - 17_EM | ecosystem: Host-associated > Plants > Roots > Unclassified | place... | reverse complement strand
GAGAATGGCGCACAGGGTTAGGGTTTTTCGAATGAATGAGACTCGATGTATGAGTACGTATGACGTCGACGGGAATCAACCTCACGCATGGAAACAAGGAACGGGTATGAAAAAAACGTCTTCCGCTGGATGTTTTTGAGGTAAAACACTGTGCGCCGCACGCAGCCGCCCGCGAGATTTCGGATCTTTGTTCGCAGCGCACCATCTCCGTTCGGCAGTTATCAGGCTTCTGATTTTCTCTGTGGGAGTCTTTGTGACGTCGGAAGCGCAAGTTCCGATGGAAGTCAGGGTACCAGTCCGAACAACGTGCAGCGCAATGACCAAGAAATGGAGTTTATCGCAGGAGAAGCACGCGGTACCTACTTTGTTACTCTTATAGTACACTGGGGACAGCGCTCTCGACTCTAACTATACGCGATATGTATAGGTACATGAGAAAGTACCCTTCCAAGAATATTTTTCATCCGACGAGGAATTTGACACCCCAGTTCAAATAAAGATGGGTAGGGTCGGGTGCAATCCCCTCCATTCAACACCAGTAGCGAACTCTTTATCATCGATCAAGAAGTCCTGGTGAGAGCATAGGTCAGCATCGGTGTGAATTGGAACTTGGAAAAGTTGCCCCACAATAGGTGCCTCGACGAGATGACCTCGTACTTCCGACAATCTATCCTTGACGCGTTGCAGGGGCACACCAGGTACGACGTGCCCGTTCTTGACATCGGGAAGGTACCCCTGAAATTCGGCCCGTCATCAGCAACAAAAAAACGGAGGTCATCGAGGATCACGACAAACCTTGTATGCAGACTTGGTCCTCACAAGGTTGGTCGGGACTGGCCTAAACAATTCTGTGAATACCTCCCTGTTCTTCTTCGCGGTGTTCTCCCATAGAAGGATTGTTTCATCGGCAAGTGGGTCAGCAACTGCCCGGTCTTCTTCAAGGTGACTCTCGTCCTCATTGGGGTGAGGGGCAGGCTTCATGAAGCTCGTCGCGGGCCGAGCTTGATCATCACAAAACTGAGGTTCCAAGAGGCCAAGATGCTCTAAGTTTGACGTCAGCGGTTGTCCTGAGGATATTTACTCCGGGGTACCTCTGTATAATCTCCTCCTAAGTGTCGCAGCAAACTTCGCAGCGGCGTAGGGGCGCCCATTCATGGTTGTCTGGATGAGGTCATCGTCCTCGACAACAAGGCAAATCTCCGAATCGCCGTCGCCCTTTTGACTACGGTCATTGATGTTTGCAGAGCCCATCTACAACAGATTCAGAACAAGAATCACAGATACCACACAATACACATACGATTACTCTTCGGTCATCGACAATCATCAATTTGGAGTGAATGTACAGCATCTCCGAAACGTAGCTGGCGATCATAAGGGTCAATTCGGAACTAACATAGAGACGGGGCGACATACCAGTTGCGTTCCTCATCCTCAGTGCCGAACCATTGCTCTTCCGACAGATGGCCTCCGCCTTTCATAGCGTGATGGCACACATTATCCGAAACGCGGAAATCACCCAAAATACCCTTCGCGGTGTCCTCGAAGTGATCAACGGTCTTCTTTGCCTCCCGGCGGTCCTGAGGCAAGGGCAGGGTCTTGGCTTTCTCTTCGTTTTTCTTTGCATCCCCTTCTAACTGGAGACCACCGCCGACGTTACCCTTGGCCTCAAAGATCTTCAGTTCTCGAACAGAGCCGTCATGCCAGCCGTCCCCGATCCACTCGCGAGCTTGGGCAACTTGAGCTTGATAGAAAGTCACATCACTCCGCTTCTCTACCTCCTTCAGGTAGGTTTCTGACGGAGGGTGTGATATGAGTACAACAGACGGACCGCGGAGTATAGCACCTACCGTAAGCTGCGTTAAGCCTATCATACGACCTCAGATGGTAGAACCTGATGAAATCCATCCTGCAGTCCTTTCCGTCAGCCATCAAGAATGGTGGGGAGAGATTTAAAGCGCTGACGGTTCATATCCCTCCTTCCTGATCTCCTCATATATACTGTTTCCACCGCGATTGATAGTCCGGTACTGTCCAGCGAGAATGATTCTGATGGCGGTCTCATCCTTGACATCCCCCGAGAACCCGGGGACCTCTGGGATAAGTACGACAACCTGGGTTGGCGGTGAGGATAATGGAGGGGCATTGACCCGTGTCTAACTTACCTTGAACTTCTCATTGTTACGGGCGGCTCGAATGATTCTCTCTACAAGGGCTTGAGCGATAAGATTCTGCACCGCGCCCTCCTTCTTGGTGTTGGAAATGCTAGAGAGCCATCAGGCCCTGCTTGCACAAGAAATGGAGAGATTATCGCACAAGAATTGGTTTTCTAGAAATATGGGTTAATAATTTTAAGAGTTATCATAGGTATACAGCGTACCGATGTAGATGTAATGATTCGCCTCTTGAATCATCTGACAGTCTAGAAAAGCTCAGGTAGTTAGTGCTCTTGCCCGAGTCAATGAAAGAAGAGACGAACAAGCGTTCTGGACGCTACTTTCTTTGAGCACTCCATGCGACCAATCACTGACACTCCTCACAACCTGGACGCGGCAGGTTCCATGGGGGGCACGAGTGTATACCGGATCAGGTTCTTCCTCAGTGCGGTCGTCAATGTGGAGATGTTGCTTGAATCGCTGGCCAATATCGTGCAAAGCTTCGCGGTGTGGGTGATCTGGTGGTCACGTGGAAGGTCAGGTTTAAGACGTGGCAATGGGGGCAGCGCTTACGACCCACGGCCTCCTCTGGGGAGTCCTCCAGCCAATCGTAATGGCTGATGACACACGGTCGGCCCTTACCAGATTGAAAGAGCGAAAAGACTTACTTATTCCTTACATACTATACGCCAAACATGGTGAGCGACGTTTTGCGTTCAGATGAGCATCTGACATACCTTCCTCTTCTTGATTTCATTCCACCTTTCCACGAAGTGCTGGACCACGTCGAGCACACAGGGGCCAACGAAGGTCATGTGCGTCTAATGTCCCTCCATTAACACAGGCATGCACATCATAATCTGGATTAGACTCACGTCATGCCAGGGCATTCGCGGTGTTTCCAAGATCGAGACAGTGCTTCCAACATAGTCCTTGACATCCTTGAAGTCCGCTACACGTGCATTATTGTAATCTTGACCGGGGAATAGCGTTTTCTCGAAACCAGTGGGGTGGACATCAGCAAGAGGGTGGCTGTGTGTATCCCAGCGGCCATAGCAGATATCGACACCACCGATGGCAGCTACGTGGTTATCCACAACCACGACCTTTTCATGGTGGGACCAAAACGAAACCGAATCTATGAGAGGTACTCGACTGAGTGAGCACACGATTGGATGGGTCCCATGAATTATACCTTGGCTACCAATATGATCAGGGTGCCTCATGACGACAATGTTGGGGTGGAGAGGCTCTAAGGCATGCTTCGTCCACCAAGATGACAGGTTCATGGTCTGTGTGACCTGGAAATCAAATGAACGTTGGACAGGGTCAAGACGGGCCAGGCCACGACCCACCTCCTTGTATACAATGATGTACACTTTTACGCCGGCTTCAGCCCTGCGCTTGAGAACTCTGTCGAGTCGGTAACCCTCATAAAGTTCGCATGGCCGCCTAAGATACGTCTCCGGGGAAAGCCACCAGTCCTGGGTATCGGTTGGTTCATATACGACGTAGCACCATAGGGGTGGGGTTGAGGAGGGCTACACACCATGATAAAAATAGTTTTTCTAGCATTGTCAAGTATCTCGGACAACGCCCAAAGGTAATCGTGTCCATCGACATGCCTTAGGACACTTTAGTCCTGGTTCCAAGTGAAAAAGACCAGAGAAACCCACCATTTCACCGAGTTCTCGCCTCTCTCAGTGGCAAACGATTGAAACCTATTGCCAGCCTTGATTTTTTCTCTAGCTCTGTCACCCTCTTTTTCCCATTCTTCGTCGTGACGATCTATTGTCCACAATAGCAAGGACACCGATCAAGCCGGCCGAACCGAGCGCACAAAGATCAGATGATAGTCGCTGAAACTGACGAGACCAAACTCACGGTCAGGATTCACATAGCCTGCAACAGAATACAAATGTATGAGCAAGAGCCACAGCGAATACAGAAGATGAGGTCAGCCACGTCCACAACGAGTAAACGCCGGTAGTATAAGCATCCACAACACAATCACAGAAATGGAATCACGCGACGATCCAACAGCTGGCTGAAGAAGTAAATCTCTCGGACCCCGCCCGGTGCAGTCCAGACCGGACGGAGGATCAAGGATGGAGCCTTCAAGCCGAGGAAAATGTGCGGGCAAAAGAAAGGTGGAGTGTATCTACATCGAAGTGGGGCATACCTTGTATGGTTGCCTGGGCGCGTTGAATGCCCTCTGGGAGTCTGTCTACCGTAGCTGTGATTTTCTTGATCAGGGACGCCATCGCCTGTGGGTCGACTTATTGGTGGGAGTTGGTCAGTAGGAGAGGTTGGAATATATAACGTTGACGACACGGAGAGTCCGAACAGGGGCCGGCAAAATGTAGTACATCGGCTAGGGTGGTATGCCACTCCAGTGTCCGGGGTCCTCGATCTGGGCGATCGAACGAAAAACGCAGGGGACTATGACCACGGAACAACCAGTGCGCTTTGCGGTAAAGCTTTTGTGTACTGACTTGTAGTGGTCCTTGTGAAGAACATTTTGCTCCTATGGATGAATGTAAAATAACCAACAGGTCTTGGTAGCGGTTGCTTCGCCGGTTTTTCCAGGGAGAGCATGACACAAGCAGCCTTCACTATCGTCACCCTCCCGCTGTTCTGTGACGTTTTTCTTCCGGTTTAGTCGTTGGTTCTTCGTTCCTCTGCTTATTTGTTTGGCTCTTACGGAAAGTTTCTGGCGGGGGTAGGGGGACGCATCCCAAATTTAGAGTGGTGGAGGGTGCTTCTGGGGTCTCATCGGGGTTCTGAGGGTTGCGTGTCCGGACTAGATCAGGAGCGACTATGATATCACGACGGCTAGGGGTTCAATCTTGTCTCCCTCACAACCACGCATCGGCACACTGACAGCCGAAAGCTCGGTAAACCCAAGAAGTGCAAACAAAAAGATATCATGGACAGGGAAGCCAACGCACGGTATGATATACGGGAAAAAATTAGTAGGTATCACTGTCTGTCATCTTATTCGATGACCCTCTGGAACTACAAGCTCAGTCGGAGCGAAGCCTGAAAGAAAATCACCCACCGGCTGAAGTAACCAGGTCTGGCGAACTTGCACCTCCCTGGTATCCATACGGCGCTAGCCTAATCGCTTCATCGTAACTCGAGTGTGCTTCTCTGCCTCTATCAATCCCTAATTGTCTGTCGGTCTCGGCGCGGGGCTGGTATACCCCGAACGCGGTACCAAAATCCATCTTCCTCCCGGGGCCCGTCAGACCTTCCCCTGTCCAGCTACTATACCCACGTAGATCCTGTTCGCTTCGTGTTGCCCGAGTCCCAGGCTTGCCTCGCGATGCATCGAAATAATACTTAAGAGACCCGAAGATCTCGACAGCAAAATCGGCTGTGGGCAATTGAGATAAATAAACCCTCGTGTGTGCGATAAAACCCCACCATAGTTGACGCTATCCCACAGCGGCCGCCAGAGACTAGTCTTCTTTCCGGGCACAGCGTATTCTGTCCAAGTATAAGCCCACATCATGAATGCGGCGAACAGAACCATCTAAAATGCCAGGGATCGACGGTCAGTACAGCAGAGAATGGACCAAGGGACTCGCCTCTATGCAAGTCGTGAGCGCTGTAAGACCGTCGGCGATATTGGCCTCTGTCCAGTATTGCGTGGCTGGAAGGGGATTTAGTGGGGACCGGAACGGTTTGAATAGGACAAACCGTGGATCACACGTCCTTCCAGCATGGAGAACTTTAGAAGGCTCTGAGAACGGAATTTCATCACAGGTAGACTCGCGGCTCACCACGAAGGATTGGTAAAACGTGAAGAAAACTATGAGTTTTATGGCCAAGAACTTTGCTAGCGGTCGTCTCCCTTTTAGTTCATCCTTTGTCAGGCCATAGAAAACGAGGAGTCCGTAGAGAGCGACCCTAAACCACGGCGTTTCAGTGTCACGTCAATAAAGGAAGAACGTTGGACACACGTTATGCTGACAAAGTCGATAGCGGAAATGTAGACCTGAGCGTAGTATGGACTCCAAGACAATGAGGGGCATAACACGCCATAATACTGGCAAACTATTCCTGCTATCGATGCGGCTATCTGGGGAGCTTAATTCCGGGTTTCGCAATTCAGTGATTCGACATACCTGGGCGCACAATCACGTACTGGAGTACAGACCACTGGAGACATTTAAGCATCTAAAGTGAACTCCTGGCCATGTTTCGTACCTTGACCGTATACATGAAGTACGGCTAGAATTGACGGGCGAGTCAACCATGACGTAATTGGGGAAGAAGGTAAACGAGTCACTTTTGTGGGTCGATACCTCATACAACAGAACTGAGGAAAAAGATTAGCGGAGATGGCGGAGATATCTCATGTGGCGCCTCACGGGGATCGGGAGCGCAGTCTTCTCCTTGCGAGTCATGGCTTTGTCAACCTCATGACCGGATGCAGTAGATGCCACATATTCTATGAGTAACAGACTGATAGGGTTGTTGTTCAGGGGAAACGATACAGTTCGAATACGACTGTGGTACGCACACGAAAGCACTGATCGTTATAGCCTTTGGCCCGAGTTGAGCGAAATGGCACAATGTAGGTGAGTGAACGCTACGAACCTCATAAACTGCGGCAGGTCAGAGCGGGCCGGGGGACGAAGAGTGTGATATGGGATACTCACCAACCTCGACGAGTTCGTAGTAGGTGTAGTCCCGAAAGAATCGATACGAAAAGAACGATATTATCGCATACACGGGTGGCATATACAGGATGCGCAGTCTGCCAGGGTTCAGGACGTGGGTCAGAAGAATTCAATGCCCTGTGGGGGTCGGTCGTACATCTGACGTTGCTGAGCAGGATTTGTGTAATTCCTGTGGGCGAGGTGCGAGGATCAGCTCATGACGATCCACGATCACGATTACGACACACCTGCAATGCTTGAAGACGCTCACGGAGGTGATGAGCAGCGTCTGGGACGAGGGGTTGTGTCAGCGGGGGTGGGCCAAGAGATTGAATATTGATCGGCTGAGGGGAGACACACCAAGACGGCGCATCCGCCAGCGATAGACCAACCGATAGTGTGAGGTGTCCAATTGATACCGTTTTCATTGAAGAACGAGGTCTGTTCGATGGCAGCGGTGTTCTCTGCTGGACACTCTGGTCGGGCCATTGGACGAAGGGAATGGAGGTTGTTCGTTTATAACAGCTAGAGCACTGGCTGGGTTCCTCAGGGTTCGTGCCGAGTGGGCGCCCGACGATACAACGACCACGCGGAGGAGGGTGGGCCGCCTTTGTAGCGTCAGTCTGGCCTCGGAATATCACAAAACGCGAAGACAAGGTAAGATTTCACCAACGTTCCTTCGCGTATTCTTTCCGTTGCTAAGGCTCGACGTTCACTACCCGGCTGATGACGGGGGCGGCCTCCCTTTTCGTCTTCCCACGGCTTCTCCTCCCTCCCCCGTCCTTCAGTCAACCCACAGTCGTTCACCAACCCCCCTCCCTTCCTAGGGATCCGCTCGTTTTCCCCACCATCTCTTATCTTCCTACTGTAATGACCCCCGACCCCTCTCACCTCAGAATAAGCCATGTCCGCAGGAAACGGGCCGCCGACTCGGGTGAGCACAACCGTTTTCATTTCTCCTTCGGATCCCATCTGACCCCCGATTCCATAGCCTGCAAGACTGGCGGCTTCTACAAAGCGCCTACCATGAACCAGAACATCGTCACTGGCCAGGAGTTTGACATAGAATGGGACTCCACCTGCCTCGACGCCAACGCCGTCGACATCTACCTTTACATGCCTGGCGCCGACAATACCCGTATTCACATGTGGCAGAACCTCAACTTCGCTGCTGGAAAATATACCAGTACTCTCTACAGCAGTTGGTGGAACTCCACAGAAGGGACCGTCAAGCTTCAAGTCAAGATCGTTCCCAACGGTTCACCTCCTTTCCTTAGCGACTTCCCTGCTGCTCCCATCTTTACTGCCACCAAAGGCGATAAGGACAGCGGAAAGGTTACTTCCGGCATCGACACCGTTAACAACTTTGCGGAACCGCGCTCCAGCAACTCCAAGGGAAAAATCGCCGCCGGCGTACTTGTACCACTATTGCTCATCATCGGTGCCTCCGTTTACGCTTGGATCAGGTACAGGAGGAATAAAGGCAGGGAGGACCGCAAGAGGTGGAGCGAAGCCGTCGACAAGCGCATGTCGACCATTTCAACCGACTGGAAGTCCATTTCTGCCGCCGGCGCTTCTGCTGCCATCCGTAGCAGCATGGCTGTCGGTGGGAGCCGCACTTCCTCCTTTTCCTTCGGTGGTATCCGCCCGGCTAGCACTTTTGGCGAAAATCAAGCTGGAATCGGCACTCGCGGTACTGGAGAGGATATTCCTCAGATGTCTCAGCTCCGCCCCGGTCTTCGTAACTCTGCCGTCGGTGTCAATCGTGTCTCTCGCGTCTCCTTCGCCACCGATACCCGTCCATCTGGCGAATCCCGTAGGGCTACTCGCGCTCTCCATACCGGTCACGTCCCCCCTGTCCCCACTCTTCAGGATTCTTCTGAGCTGTCCCCAACCCAAACTGCCGGACCACTGCCGCTCACCGCCGACGACATTCGCGACCAGATGTCCGGACAGGCTCGCCCTAGCATGGATGACTATATGCCTGCTCTCTCTAGTAAGCCCCCGCCTCTGATTACCATTGGACCGCATGCTGACCAGTGCCTTAAGTGATGCGCGAGGGTGGAAATGATGGTGGCCAGCTCCTGCTCTCCTCTCCCACGAATGAGATGCCCACTCCTCCAATGCCAGCCGCTCTCCCCAAGTCCCCTGCCAGTGCAATGATGCCGATGCCTGCGAACGTCATGTCTCCTGATGATATGCTTCGTGCTTATGCGGAGAGCCGTCTCACTCCTGTCAGCCCCGCCTTCCCATCCCCAGTTCTGGCTAACTACGACGGAAACGGTATGCGCACTTTGTACACTCCCACTACTCCATCCTCGACTACAGCCGCCACAATGTCCGAGGACCATAACCCGTACCGGAAGAGTACGGCTCAGAGCATGACGAGCAAATACGATGATGAGGATGCATACATGGGCACCGCGAACTAAGGATTCGACGCCCCTTTGCATCTCCTGCATCTGCTCTTTCATGTTGCGTGTCTTTCTTTTGCCCTCCCGCCTTGAACGGTGGCGGTATCATCTTGACCCTTTGATTTGTAATCCCCCTTATTGTTCTTCCCCGCTGCCCTACACCCGTAACCGTCGATTTGCAACACCTTTGCAAGCGGCTACCACAACTTCCCAGTTGACTCTCAAAGCGTATCGTTCTTCGTTCGGTTCACACGCGCTTGTCTCCGAACAACCTTATACCAAGTATTTGTGCATATATCTTCTGGGTATCTTCGTCGCTTCTGTTCGTTTGATGGCGGTGATAACGACAGGATCGTTCTTAGGGCTTCGTGGTGTCTTTCTTCGGTTCACCTCTCCCAGTCAAAACGCAAATCGCCTCGGTGAATATCATAGCTTATACCCTTGCCGCCCAGTCACATGGGTTCCCCTCCCCCCTTCCCTTGAATTCAGCCGTCTATCTCCGTTTTTCCCTTCTCTTTGTGTTGCGCGGGGGATGATTCGTTCCTGCTCCTGCAGGTGGGCGGCTGGTCGTGTTTTATTGTTATCATTATCCCTCATGTAACAGCGTTGCGCGGTACCCCTTGTTACCTTATCGATAAATTCACTTTTTGGAAGCCCTAAGAACAACACCATACGCGTGGATACTGTATAGACGAGAACCTGTCAGTTTTCTGAGCGAGCCAAATGCTCAAATGAAGGTTTTAACAGGAGCAACATGAGCGGGTAGATTTCTTCATATGCATACATACAGGGGTTCCGTTGAGGATGATAGTACAGGGATGCGAATCAAGAACACATTGAAGTTGAGATTAGTACAGATATTAGCGAACGAGTCGGTCAAGTTCTTTTGGGACCTTCCACCCGTGCGTATTTGCGGCGCGTCTGAACCCTTCCACGGCCTCGCTCATGCTATACGGCCTGAAGAGGTGTCGTCATTAGCCATTGCACCAGAATGGATGAGAGAGGGTAGAGCCAGGACTCACATGTTCCAGTTTTGAGCCAGCCGGGCGGGCTTTGGATCTGGGTTGGATATAGCCATCTTGATTTGAAGGAGAACGGCGGGGATGCTGTAACTCGGGAGCCACCCGTCGGCAGTAAGGAGGTCCATACAGATCGACCCTCCTCCGGTAACGTGGCCGCCACCTCCCTGTGTTCAGAGATAACGATTAGTACTCGCTCGCACGAAGAGGGGTCGATGAAGACAATCGCACCTGAATGAACGGCAAGAATCTTGGCTTGAGGATTCTGAAGAACGGCGGGGAGTGCGGGAAAGAAGGAGGGAAGCGTATCTCGAACACTAAAGAATTAACATTCCTCTGCACCAAGTCCTTCGCGATGGGCAACTCATTGTCGAATGAGTGCAACTCCACGATCCACTGGTATAGATTGTCTTCTATGAATTCCGGAGGCATGTACCACCCAAGCTCCCTCAAGCTCGCCGCACGCTCTTGTTCTTTGAGCATCGAGTTCAGCTCACGCTGAAGAGCCATCGTGGCTATCCTCGTAGAATCGATTGGCGCTGGCATCGTGTGTGTGACGGTTTCCCTCACCCATTCGGGGTCATGCTTCCAGTCATCCGCAGGTCGCACCACTGGCTGAGTAGGCTCCCCGGTCTCATTGACAGCTATCGCCTTCGGCTGCGAGCTCGTAGGAGCAGGGTCCGTAAAGAGCGAGGTGTCGTCTTCGTCTAAATCCTCCTCCATGTATTCGCTCTCTCTGTCCATCCGAAGTTTTTCAAGCTTGTACTCCGGTAAGGGAATGGAGATGTTCTTTCCACCAAGGGTTACACGACGCAGAGGATCCATAGGCACCATTGGTATCACTTCACCAGAAGTCGCGGTCGTGGTCGTTGCATTGTTGGGGGCGTATGCCGAAGGGCCACTCTTATTGCTCACAAGCAAGTAGCGGCTATTCAAAACATAAATTGAACTATCATTGCCGTGATTTAAATGCACGCACCAGATAATCCATGTTGTGTCGGCAACAACGTAATGAGGATTACTCGAGACGAATTTCTCGGGGAGGTTGACGATTTCTGCCAACGCCGCGCAAGACTGGGGATACAACTGACTGTTTTTCCAGGTCATTCCACCCTGCGCATAGCTGCCAAACGACGTATTCCCGTCTTTCGCAAAATACACACCTGAATCAGAGGGGATCAGATAATTTCACCCACAACACCCCGTTGACGCTTACCATGCCCGTACGCGCGACCATGAGCGACGGTCTTAAACCACAAGCCGTGACGGACGATCTACAGATATGTTAAATAAAAACCGGAAAGTATTGACTGACGGTCTTTCTCACAGAATGCCAATTTTTGAGAGAGGAGCCGTGAAAAGCCTGCAGAAAGTCAGCCCGAAAGCCGCACATAGCTTCCCTACGACACGCACATATAACGACGGATATTGCATGGCGTTATGGCTAATCTGTTGTGCGCCCTGGACAGCTTGCTTGAACTTCGTTTCCGCCTCTGGTGCACCAACGCTGAACCTAAATTGCCTGTAGTTGGGATCTACAGACGTAGTGAATGAGATTAGTGGTGCGTTTCTTAGTATAAGGCCACTTCCGTACCAACACCTTGCACCAAGTCTGTAGGGTCGGTAAGCTCTTCCAAGTGTGCGGTACACGAGCCAACACACCTAACATACGAGTCAGTAGAGGCATTCGGAAGAGACATTATACTTACCACCGCAGAACAATCCACGCGGCTGGGAGGATTTGTGGATCCATAGTCTGTAACTGTGGCTTAACACCCCATCCGGTGACTGGTTTCAGTAAGTGCCTCTTCATCTCCGAAATCTACAAATACGTGAATACCGTGAATCTGCAGGACTGGAAAGGCAACCCACTGGTGGCAGGGAGTCGATCAACTCTGCGATTGCAATTCGTTTCTGTCCAATGCCAGCGCACAGGTAAGTGAGTGTGCAGGGGAGTAAACGGATTACCCTTACTCCTACGGTATCCAGCGCATCGAAGTCACATAACCCGTCTACTCCAACTACGGGTATGCTGGAGCTAGCCCTTGGCGGCTTCACACGCAAACCGAGGTTTACCGGCAGGGGATCCTCCAACGCACCCCCTGCTGCGGAAGAATACGCAAGGGAGACGAGGAGATCGACAGTAGGTAGATTATGGCAGATTTCATACTGGGTACAAATGTCAGGTCTCAGCGCAGAAGATCCTCATCATGTGCCTACCTCCAGAGAAGGACCACGACCCATGAGATAGTACTGATATGCGCACAGGTGGTTGGCGCACACGTAAGGCTTGATAACATCGAAGTTTGTAACGATCGTCTTGTGGCACACAAGGCAGTACCTCGTGCAGAGCTAACCGAGAGATGTCAACTACAGCGTAGCAGCGAGAAAAGAAAAGGGGTATACCATGAACCGGCGGAGCAGGTAGGTGAACGCCAACCACGGGAGGTTGAGAACCCCGCCGTGTTTATTTCCATCAAGGAGTGGGTCGGACGGCAGGGCATACGATCTTGTCATCTCCATTTCAGCGGCGTCTACCCGCCTACATTCCTGCTCACGGTATGCGAAAAGGATATCTGGGCTCTGCTGCAGGGTTTCAACACCCGCGAGAAGTGCCTCCGCACCAGCCCATCCAAGCTGGTACTTGAGTCTCAGGCGTAAAACGGGCAAAAAGAGGTTCTGAAGCACGGATTCCAGAGATGTACTTAAGCCGAACCTTTCGAGGTGACCGGGATCTATCTCTTCAAGGTTGGGTGTTGTGGCTCGCTCCTGCTGGAGGTCGTCTTCGAAGTCCTCATCACCCATACCGAGAACCTCCGGAGGCGGTTGGATCGGCTCCTCGATGGTCTGGAGACCGTGCTTCCGTACGAGCTCCAACACTTGATCTTTTGAAGGCTTGTACCTTTGGCAAAGGCCAACTTTGAACGAGAGATCGACACCTGCATTCTTGGCTTCCCGCCGGTATTCTCCGTCTGACTCTAGGATGGGGTATTCCCTGCCCAATCCGGAGATTAGGAGGGTAAGGTGTTGTGTACGCGCAAGGAGACGCTTGTCCCAGGCGGAAAGGACACGCAGGGGGATCCGTCTAGCCAATTGAACGATAGGCAACGAAACTGATATCAGGGGTCTATCTTCGCCCAGGCGGATGAGTCCCGGACGATAGTCATGTGCAAGCATCTCGAGGAAGTCCCTATACAAGAGGCTTAGTAGGGTTAGGATAACAGTGACGGAGGCCTTACTTCCTCAGCTGTTCAATCTCGAAGTTAGTGGGTTGAGAGAGGCCAGTGTCGTATCCATAGTCGAAGTCGCCGTCGATTTCGTCGTCATCGGACGCTTCTTCTTCACTTTCGTCCGAGCTTTCACCTTGGCTCTCGGCGCGAGCTAGATCAAAGAAGAGCCTGCGGATTGTCTCCTGTAGAGTGCGAGGTGGCCGGTCGGCGATACCCTGGATGACCACGGTGACATAGTCGGGAAGTCCATCCGACTCGAGAGCAAATGCGTAGAATTGGTGGCTCTCTGGGTAATCCGAGGTGTCTGTAGAAAAATCGACGACGATAAGTGGGTTTTGACGAGCGGACGTGATCTCGCTTACCTGAAGCGAGGAGATTGACGGTGACAAGATGTTGATTCGCCCTCAAGATAGAAAACTCGACGGATCCTTCTTCGTCTCCAGGGCGTAACTCTGAAGAGGTTCGTAGGTCGATGTGTATGGAGAGACAGCCACTTCCACGTACTGTTTACCCGGTGGTTATGGAGGGAGAATCCAGCCGACTTCAACTCCTCCAGATCAGCCATGAACCTCCGGCGCCCCTTTATCGGTTTTGCAGCGGTTTGCGCCATTTGGACCTGGGACGTAGCTGGTGGCTCTGGTTGAAGGGTGGTAGAGTTGACGTCCACAGCCTCGGGTAGTAGTGTGGCTTGATGTCTTTCTAGGGGGGGATCACCGCCTCTCGGCTTTTTTGAGGCGACACTCTCTTGGGGGATGAGCTCTGCGGCCGAGATTGATCTCTTTGTAGGTGTACCGATGGCCACAGGCATGTATAAGGGCGACAGGGTGTAGACGTGAAAGACTACCTAAAGGCCCAAACGTGGCTCACATACAAATATCCATGCTCCAGCCACACGGCGCGACGCGATCGAATGTGGCGCTGAGTCACAATGATAATATTCCTCAAATATTCATCTCCCCACGATTACACGGTCATGAAATTCGTTCGGGGAGCGAGTCGAGGGAATTAGATACAGGGAGGCATACGGTACTGTCGGACGAGACTAAATTTACAGAAACTGGCGAAAGGAAAGCGATAATTTTAACAGCCCCCAAACTCTCGGCTGAGAGCCAACGCCCAAGCCCAAACAAAGTAGAGCACGCCTGCAGGAAAAACACACTTCCACGCTACAGCATTCCAATCCCACCTCCTTCCACCCCAACGACGTAGACTCAGCCGATCCGGGTCTTCCTTCCCACCGACGATGTTGCTGGTAACCCAGAGTTGGACAGCCCGAGAACAACATGTTGTTGTTGCAATTACGGCCCAGCATATCGCGGGCCGCCTTCTCGCATCAAGAACGGTCAAAGTAATCTGTGTAGCAGGCCAGCATATTGCCTGTAAAGCTAAGAGCCGGATCAAGGTGGGTAGTGGAGTGTAGTAGACACGCCATCTTCGTAGCAGACCAGTGGTTAGCGCCAGGCACTGGTACCCCGTCAGGGTCGCCTGTCGATGACATCAGCAAAAGCACGGATACGACGGGACGTGTCAAGGACTCGCCCATAGGATCGAAACGATAAGGTCAATTCGGTGACCGGCTGGTTGCGAGGAGGATATGACACAGAAGATATTGTACAATGTTCCAAAGAAGGCTGGAACAATCGATAGCCAGCGTGAGAAGGCAAACAGGAATGGGGTAAGACGTTGTTGCAGTGTGGTCGGAGGAATCAATGGCCCAGAGGGTGGAACGATGCGGGCTGTTGGGAGTTGCCGTAGCTGTGACCAAATGATTGGCATTGCGACGTGGAGACAGGATAGACACGTACTGGTTGATCTTCACTCTCCGTTTCCGTCTCTCCTGCGCCGAGAAACCCAGGGGTGGTCGTGATTGTCTTTGGCGAACAGATTTTGGTGACCATGAACCTCGACCGTATGCTTGCGCCGCTAGACGACCGTGAGTACACGATTGTGCCCTCTTCATCATCTCTATCCTCGTCGGAGACGTATTGAACACCACGGTGATGAAGCATGGGCACCACGAGTGTACTACGTGACCGAACGAGGGTCGGGGGAACGTAAGGCGGTGGGATGGAACGAAATAGACTTTTTAAACCGAGGGTGTTTTTCGATGCCAGCGGTGGAGGATCAAGGGATCTGGCGAGACCAAGCGAACGACGGTCAATCAGCTAACTGGCTCTTGTCCCCCATCTCGTCCTCGCAAACCTGACGCAAACGATGATGAGGATTTCGGACGGTTTCACCTACGGGGATAGACTGGATGGATTGGTGACCGTAGCTCGAATCACACGGCCAACGCGTCTGCTGTCGTGAACTTGGACTAAAAATCTAAGAGCCGCCCCGGTTACACCCCACCTACGACATCAATGATAACACCACCCGACTCAAACAAGTCTAGCCACCAACCCAGGTCTCAGCAGCCGACATTGTCACTGTTACACCACCGCATACGTTCTCTCATCTCCGACGTCAATTCCGCGAATACAGATAGGGTCGTCACTGAACTCGTCTCGTGGATTGGTCCCGACCGAGAACCCGACTCATCTATATTGGAACTCATAACAGACACGCTACTTGAGGATGTTACCGAGCGGTTGAACAGGGAACCCTCAGTTCTCGCCCGCCTTTCCTATAGATTGGCCATGGCTTTGCCTACGTACTGCGGAATCCTACAATCTCGACTCCAGTCCCAGTTTTTGGAGAGCGCACAATTCCTCGCCAACCATAGGGCAGCGGAACAAGGGAGCTGGCCGGAATTCACGGCATTGGTCGGATTCGTCGGCGAGTTATGTGCAGTCGAGGTCATCTCCCCAGCGGTCCTGCTGGGCGTTTACGTCCGCCACCTGTCCGGGAAGTTGGATAGATCTGAGCTTGAACTGGAGGCTGTCTGCACCCTATTCAAGGCGGCTGGGCCTCGCTTGTGGAATGACCCTTCCACGAGCGAGTTCTTGACCAGGGAGATGGGGTCGCTCCAGGAGATCCATGATCAGGGCAACGTCTCACCGCTGTTGTCGAAGAATCTAGCAGTCAGTGACCCCAAGGTTTCTGTTTCATAAATACTGAACTTTGTATTTTCCTCTAGGATGTTCTCTTCCTCCACTCGGAAGGATGGATAGATGATTCGGATTTCAGTCCACCCACTTCTCCGACATCGACCGAAGGGCCTGGGCATACACCATTCATAAATCCCGACATCCAATCTCCGGATAAATGTGGCACCATACCTAAACACCCAGAATTCTACTTGGCCTCCGGCGATACCGTCTTCATGTGCCGTACTCTGCGCTTCCGTGTCCACTCCGACCACCTCTGTCGCAGTTCCGACGTGTTTACAGATATGATTGAGAAATACAAGCAGAGGGACGCGCACAAGACGGACGGGTGTCAGTGCATACACCTACACGAAGAACCAGAGGATTTCTCGATCCTTCTGCGGGTCCTCTATCGCCCAGGGTGAGGGATCTATAGACTGGACGCATATAGTCTATCTGATGTTGGTATCTTTAGGTTCCCCCCTAGGCATCAGACCCCTGATTTCACCACATTCTCTTCCATCCTCCGCATGACGACTTCCTACAAGGTCGACAACGTCCGCGAGCAAATTCTCGAAGATCTTCGTGAAGCCTATCCTAAAACCTTTGAGGCCTACGAAAAATCAGGAACACTAGGGGAGGGGGTTTTCGGCACCCCGAAACCACATCCGAACGCTGTTCTAAAGCTGTTCGAAGCCTGCAACGTCGCCTTCGCTCTCCCATTTGCCTACTACCGAGCCTGTACCGCGGGTACTTTGGCACTGGCTTCCGTGGAACCCGCGTTACGCCTCTCACCGAGGGTCCTCTCCGCGGCAGTGGTCGGTCAATCTCGGCTGAAGGCCAGGGAGCTCCAAATCGTCCGGCGATTCCTCTTCGAACGTCCAGCAAAGAAGATATCGTGCAGCGGCTGGTTTTGCCCGGGCTCGCATGAAACGAACCACAAACGGAAAGGCCAAACGAGTCCTTACGAGAGGTTGTTCAACTCCATTTCCTCTCAATCGAGCGAAGTAGATATGGCCGTGTCCATCTTGGAGACCAAGGTGCTCGCGGATGACGCGTTTTGCGCAAGGTGTTTGGAGAGGTTCAACGCATGTCTAAAAGAAACCAGGGAGGAGATTTGGGCTAGCTTGCCTCGAATTTTCGGCTTGAGTCCCTGGTCAAACTCGAGTTGAGGGAAGCATACTCATCCAATGGTAACCAATTTATTTCTACGAATAGTTGGCCGATTGAGTGCCCGAGGGTAATCATGATCAATTTCACAGCGTGTATATGGTAACCCCAGGCCCTCTTCTCAAGAGCCTTGGAGGCCCGAATCCGAGTCCGGCGAGGGAAAGCATAAGAGCAGCGTCATAGTGGTCTCCGGTAGACATGAGAGGTGAATACCGATTCATTTCAACGATTACTGCATTCGATGGCTAGGCCCTCTGACTAGTCTGAGGGATGGGAGTACTGGGCATTATTATGTATATGGTTAGGGACGAGAAGGGAAAGGCAGTGTTCCCGTAGCAATACCAAAAAAACAGATGGGACAGCGCTGGATGATAATCTATGGCGTCATGGACTGCGCCATCGCCGAGAACGCTGTTTTCCTCTCAGGGTAGTTCTATAGTTGCGCGTTAGTTGAATTGTCAATTCTTCAGCGGCAACGTACCTCAAGGAATGTCTTCTGAGCAGCCGAAGCATACATGTATGTCAGCGTGTTAGCGAGCTCAGGTTCGCTCCTCGCTAGCTCCATCTGTCGCTTGAACAGGTCTACCGCTATGTCGATTTTACTTTGTTGTAGACTGAGCTGGGCGAGAGTGGCGACAGCAGCTTCGCACTCCGGGTCAATCTCCAACGCTTCCTGGCAACAGTTCTCGGCAGCTTCAATATCTTGCTTCCATTGATAGAAAGCAAGACCCTTGTTGACCATAGGGAGGACATTCTGTCGAGTTCTAAAGAATACTTCAGAACACAGGACGTATAGATCTCTCGTTTTCGACTAACTTTGTCTTTTCGAGTTCGATAGCACGGTCGAATTTGTCGATGGCATCCTGGAAACGACCTTGATCAAGAAGAAGTTCACCGCTGGAAATAACCGTAAGTCAAGAAGGTCTCGAGGGGTCGGGGTGGCACCTACTAGTAGTTTGGTGGTTCACTCCGTTCGGGGAACGCCTTCAGTGTCTTCCTGAAGGTAGCCATACTGCTTGCAACTTGGCCCTCCTTGTATTGTGCAACGGCGAGCTGGATGTGACTGAACACAAACTGATCATCCAAGAGAGTGGACTTGTTGTAGTTTGCAGCCGCTTGCTTGAAGTCGTTCATGATGAAATGTACTACTCGCGAAGTTAGTGAGTGACCAAAGGGAAAATGGGATGTTACTGACCCTGCCCACGGTGGTAGTAGGTATCGGGATCATTCGGGTTGTGCTTAATAGCCTCCTCGAACGCCTCGAACGTTTTGTCAGGGTTACCTTGTTCCATGTACACGCTCGCGATTTTGACCCATGACTGGGTAAATGAGGGGATAAGCGCAATAGATGCGAGGAGGTCCTCTTCTGCACCCTTCACGTCATTAATCAAAAACCTGGGGGACGGAAGTTTAGGAGTATTATTAGGAATTAGGGAAGACACTGACTTGAAGGTTCCACGGAGGTTGAGAGCTTCCGCCTTGAGAGTATCGTTCGAGAGGCCCTCTTCGAGAGAGCCGATGACAAAGGACCAGGAGTGCTTATAGTTAGCGGCCTGGAGTGCATCTAACGCGTTGATCAACGCATTGTCCCCAATTGATGGATCCTCGGGCAACGGTGGCAGCGGACGGGTACGGAATGCTGAGAAATAGGCAGAGATGAAGGTATACGCAGGGAGATGTGGTTCCCGGGTCTAAAAATCGTTCGACGCTGATTGGACGCAAGAAATAATGAATGCGGACCTTGATCATTTCTGCGGCTTTCATCGAAGAGAGCTTCTTTAACACGCGTTCCACCGCCTGAGCAGCCTTTTCATTTTGGAACCCATCCAGGATCGTGGCAGTGGTGTAATCTAAGTTTCGAAAAGAACGTTAGATGAGCGAGGTGATAGGAGCTGTTAACCAACCTCTCAGAGCCTCCTCCAATCGGTCGAGGGCTTCCAGAGCGTTCGCCCGTCGGTTGATAGCCTTCACGTAGTCCTTGTTCAAAGAAATCGCCTTGTCACAGTCTTCAATGATGAGGTCGAACTTGGGAGGTTTCATGTTCGTATAACCTTCGTTCACGGTTAGCTCACCATCGGACGCTCCAATTCTGGTGAACTCACAAGCGCCACGGTTGCTGTAATATACGGGCTCCTCTGTGGGCGAAACATTAATGGCACGAGTATAAAATTCTGCAGCCAGTTCAAAGTTCTCCTTTTGGTAAAAGTCGTTGCCCTTTTTCTTCAACGCGGCGGCAAGCTTTGCTCGCTCCTGTAACGTTGTGTTGGAACCACTGCAACGTGCACTTGATCACCGAAGACGCACCTCGGTTTGCATGTCCTCGAGTTGTTCCTTGGTCAGAACACCAAAGTCTAGAAGGAGATGGGCAAGAGGTTAGCTTCCGTCGCGGCCTGCGGCAAGGTGCGCGAATGGCAAAGGCTTACTGGGTTGGTCTTCGACCGGAATCTCTTCGATGATAGGTCCAGACTCGACATCACGAGGCTTGGGCTTTCCGGACCTCTTTTTGTCCTTCTTGTCCCTGGGAGCTTCCGGTGACGATGAGGCGGAGGCGTACAGCGCGACTCCACCCGCCGCGACGGCGAGAGCGGTGCCGATGAGGATGGCACGCTTGTTCTCCGTAACGAACGACTGCACACGGTCGACAAAGCCTTGAGCTGACGAGTCTGAGTTGGACATGGCGGAGAAGGACGGCCGAACAAGACGCAAGGTCGGGATTGAGGGAGGTTTAACGATGCCGCTCAAAGTCACACGCGGCTTGACGTATTCCGCTGGCAAGCAATCACGTGTTCGGCAGGATGTATTAATCGATCTATACTTGATTCGGACCCTCTGACGCGCCTAGCTGGGCCTATGGTCGTCCGAATATCCCCTGGCAATCCCGCTGCGCCCCTGCTCCAACACAGATGGCATGTCTTGACCCACTCTGGCCTCTAACCCGCGATACGTCCTATTTTGCAGAAATTGCGCTGAAAAGTTATCTCAATATCGGGATTGATTCGGTTCTAGAATCACCGCGCACCTGCCGCACTGTCTCGTAGAATAGAGACAGTACCTTCGTTGTTGCGAAGAACTACTGCGGAAGGCTCTTCATCACTAATAGGTGATGCCACGCCTCCAAAGCGTTTTGCTTTCCGGTATCGCCCGGTCACAAGGGAGAACTCTGGTTGTTGTCCATCTTCATCGTTGTCAACTTCCTCAGCTAGCGGTAGAACAAACATCAGGACGTGCTTGCCTCCAAGATATTCCGCACTGCACACCTAAGCTGATACTTCTCTCCAACAGGCGACCAAAGTCGAGGATGTACTCTCCTGTCCAAGACCTGTCGGCGCTAATTGCGATCTCGAGCTCAAACGGAGTTATTATTGGCTTTAAGAATTCCTGCGTGGGTGGTTAACTGAATCTGTGTAAAGGGCAGCATCGACATCGACAAACCTTCGAGTCGATCAAACTATTCTCGGGACAAGCAACAAGGACAAAGCACTCTATCTCGAGAAAGTTCGCAAGTTTGGATGGGTTGAGTTTACCGACACTGATGGTGTAACTCTTTTTCTGAGCCTGAACTAAAAGCTTCCGTATCCGCGAAATAAGTGGAAGGTAAGAAGCTGAAGACCAGGCCGATTAGCAGAGCGGTGTGGGCATCAATTGGGAGTTGACAGACCGACCCCCAACGTTCCAACAAGAATGCCAAAGACGTCTGCGTCTCTAGCTTTTTGCACGACCGCATAGCGCCTCATGAGGAGCTTATTCGTGATATGCGACTCTATCCTCGCTTGTCGTGTGACAGGATCATAACCATGTATCTTTGAATCTACGGCTCAGCTACCCGAATAACCGCAATGAGAAGGAAATCGAGCACCTCCGAAGACCCGTGGGTGACGAGCAGATTTGTCAAGGATAGACTTTCGGGACCGATATACAGAAGAACGTCTTCTGTGGCTTGATCCGTTGTCCCCAATCCCTGGTTTTCCACTGCCACACTACGTGCCGGCTGCCCCGGAGGTTCGGCCTTGAGAGAGACTTCGCGATAATTGATCAGACGTCCCAAGGCAGTATACAGCCGTTCGGCGATCTCAGCTGCTTTGTGTGAATACACGACGTCACATCGCAAAACAAAACGCTCTGTGGAAGCTGCCCGAGATGAACCACGTATTGAATTCGCGAGCTCCGTGACGCAATCCAACACGTCGATTGGCTTGTGACCGAATACATAGATCACGGGTATCTGAGACGTCCTGATAAAAGCGGGTGAAAATCCGATTGATCGTCGGAGGGAGACAGACGCACTGGCTCAGGCATGCATGTCCGTAATGAACAACAACATCGGCGTTAACGTGCTGCGAAGCAACCTCATCTACGCAACAGCTGGGGTTCTGTGAAACGGATTAATCTCAAGTAAGTGATCGGACTGACCTTCCGTACGATGTGTCGGCAAGGGTATACAGGTGAATATCTTCTCCAAGCTTGGATCTCAAAGTTTTGAATATCGGAACGGAGTCTACCAGGAGTTCATCAGGGAACTGGAGTGCAATCTGACACAACGCCCGTCAGTTGCTGACGGGGACTCCGGAAGGGGATCGGACAAACGGATTTGTAACCTCCTTTCACGATCCCGTCCACCGTCCGTTCGATGTCGTAGTATTCGGCGAATTCGTCTGCGGAAAGGCTTGAAGCGGATAGGTCGGGCGAAACCTCGAATTTTTGAGAAATTACAGCCTCTCCGGAGTCCGCGAAAGATGTCGTCGGTTCCGTCGCGGTCATCTCGGATGCCTTGTTCGGCATCCCCCGTCCCGCACCGGTTCATCTTCCATTTCCGCCCTGGTGGCCTCTCAGGTCAAGTGGATCGACAGCGGTGTGTTCGGTAGTCGGTGAGTACATAAACGGACCAAACATGGTCGCCCGTTTGTTCCGTTCTCATACCTTATTCCTTGCGTGTGCAGACGCCACCACGTCGCTGTTACCATGGTCCACCTCACCTCACAACCGACGTTTTCCGCCGCCCAACTCGCCCGCACAATGTCAGATAAGGACAGGGAAGGTAGTGACCTCCTCAAACACATGGTTTCCGGTACTGAAGAACAGCGGGGACAGATCTTGCGTTCATGCTTCTGCAATCACTTCCCAGATCCCGCCTTGCCGAGCTTCGTGACAGGATCAACCCTCTGCTAGAGTTTGACATTCTCGGGGTGCGTTGTTTCGTGACAACCACAACTTTCTCCAGTTGACGACTTGACTGCAGCTTCTACCTGACGAAATTGCGCTTCACGTTCTTTCATACTTACGGTGGCAATCACTACTACGCTGTTCCGCCGTCAACCGTCGGTGGCGAGCTCTTGCCGACGATGCTTCGCTCTGGAAAACGTTGTGTCGAGCTCGTGGTATCGAGTGGAAACAACCCTTCCTACCTCTCGATCTCACCGCCATTTTTTCGTCTATGAGATTGGACTCACCCGTTGACACTGACGACGAAGGCATGGGCGACGAAATATATACCCCTTACTCTGAACCAGGCCTTGAATCGAGAAACTCCACTGATTCGATCCCTCCTGACTCCGACTCTAGTTCCCTGTCCGAATATGCCTCTACCATGAAGCGGGTCATATCTGGAAACAATCGTCACTCCGCCCCTCCTTCTCTTCCAACATCGTCCAGTTTCTTGCCGAACTACAAGCTTTTACACCGAACCCATACTCGTCTCTACATCCGTTTCTTGTATTCTTCATACCGTCTTTCCACCCTTCAGGCTAGACCCGGCGGGCGACCCAATGAACAAGGCACCACAAATCTTCACACGAGTACTATATACTGTCTTCAGTTGTACACTAACCCCAAAACCGGCGTCCAAACACTATTCACCGGCTCAAAGGACAAGTCTATCCGCGAATGGGACCTTCAGACATCTCAATTCATTCGAGTCGTCCACAAAATCCACCTAGGCAGCGTTCTGAGCCTCGTTGCCCACGATGGGTTACTATGCAGTGCTGGAAGTGATTCTAGGGTTTGCCTTTGGGACCTGGTTGAGAACGTGCCATTGTCCGTCATCCGTGACCACACGGATAGTGTCCTCGCGGTTAGGTTTGACGAGAAGCGCCTTGTCTCATGCTCAAAAGGTACGCCTTCTGACAGAGAGATCGTGGCGTTGGTTCTAACAACCATTTAAAAGACGAAACCGTCCGCACGTATCTCTTCCCAAACATGGTGCCTCATCTTGTCCTCGAGGGCCACCGGGCCGCAGTCAATACGGTTGCTCTGGCAGGGGATCTCTTGGCATCCGCCTCCGGCGACAGGACCATCCGAATCTGGAACGCAGAAAATGGAGCTCTGGTCCGGGTGTTTGAGAATCACCACAACAGGGGGTACGCGTTTTGTGAACCCAGATCGAACTGCGAACTTATGAATGCCTTTTAGCATCGCTTCGATCGACTTCTGTCCTCCGTATATCCTCTCGGGTTCATCCGACAAGCACATCCGATTGATCGATATCACCACTGGTAAAGGTTGGTCTACCAGCAAAGAATTGGATGCTAGGTCTTCCCCGGACGGATCCACCACCCCCGAAGCTGACCCGGAACTCGTAACATGCGTCGACGAGGAGTACATATCGCCTTCAATCTCTGGCATGTGTAAAACCTGTGGTCGCGGGGTTTTGAACGCCGGTGCTCGCAGAACTATATCTGGTCAAGCTGGCATGCTCCGCCTCAAGCGTTACACCAATGCCCATACTGGGCTTGTGAGGAGCGTGTGCATGAACGAAGAGTGGGTCGTCAGTGGCAGCTACGACTCTACCGTGAAGGTTTGGAACAGGAAGACCGGAGCGTTCATCGGGGATCTTACGGGTGGTCACACTGGGCGTGTTTTTGGCGTTGGTTTTGATTGCACAAAGATTGTTTCCGTGGGAGAGGATCAGGTTCGTGGTTGTTGTCGCCCTAATGACACTCACAATACTTACCGACTCCCCTAGCGCATCTGCCTCTGGGATTTCGCACATGGCATCGACACATCATTCATCAAATTATAATATCACATCATATGACTTGGAAGGAAGACCGGCAGAGGTCTTGTATTTTATGCTTATCCGGCTCAACACCCGGACACATCAGATACCTATCATCTTTTACTCATGTAGACCGTCATCGTTGACCCGGCGGCAGCGTTCGTTATCAACTACAACTCCTGTAATCACAGCATGCACTTCTTAATTCACTGGATGAGTACCTTGGGACATACTTCTTGGATAAAACTCGAGGTAGACGTAATAACATCGTAATGCCTCGTCGGTTGTCGCCCAAACATCAGTTGGTAGTGGTCCGAGATTTTCGGCGAGGTGGATTTGCTCCTCCGACCACTCGGGTTCTGTGGTGAAACACGGTCTCAAGCATTAATGGGGTAGTGGTAACCTGGGTCGTTGCCACCAAATGGCGCGCAGCGTCGACCCGCCGGGGGTTCGATTCCCTCTTAATGCAAGCTTTTTTGCTTTTCCTTCGTTTATTTCACGTGCTCCTGGGTCAAAACCCAATGTTCCATTCAATCCGTATGACTACAAAGTATGGTGATGGCTAGGCCTGATCTGATTCACTGAGTTTTTTCGCCCTCTAGAATCCCATGGTCAGGATAAAGAGGGTCGCCATGTATCTAGATTTGGGAGCGGTTACTAATTTGTCTTCTTATCCCATCTTCATGAATATTACACCATCTCGTCAGCTCCGTCCACTGTGATCTCAAAAAGCAAAACTTACAAATCCATGAAAAATTTCCAGAGGACGGAGAACATGACTCCCTGGCATCCGTTCGCTATGAACCTCGTCTTCAATCCACGGCCGAACAAACCCAACAGTCCATCCTCAGCCACGACGTCTTTGGCGGCAGCAAGGTATCCAACCCTGCGTTCGTGAACTTGTCGATACGTCTTGACGACGCGCAGGGAGTTTGAAACGATATCAGAGATCGTGGTAGCGCAAAACCCGATGAAGGCCTGCCGAAATAACTCCAACCACCTGGAATCCTGCTCCGGAAGCGCCCCTTGGAGATAGTTGTACGCCCCATACCACTGCCAGCGAGATCAGCCTGAAATCCGATCAGATCAGGCGGGCTGCGTACAGGATAATGTCCAACGAAGGAGGCAGCAGCTGATCCCAGCGCTCCAAACCACAAACCAGTGATCCCGTACTTTCTGATCTGTAAATGGCCAATCTCAGCCTCAGCGCAGGGAAAGATCCGGGCCCCCAAAACAGCGACATACCCTGTTCCTCAGTAACTTCAACCCGGGTTTTCCCTCGGTCTGGAGCGTGGTTTTGACGGTATCGAGGGGTGTTAGGATGACCCTAAACGCTGCGGCACACAGTGAGGCGAAAGCGGTCTTAATCGCTAACGGGAGTCTCTTCATGAACGAGTTAGACTCCAGGAGGGCAAGGATACCAGCGTTCGCCGCGGTATCACCAAAGCGAGCCACAGGCCCTTGAATTAGAGCTGCGGAAAGACCTTGATAATAGCGAGAATAGCCCCCGTCGGCATACAAGGTACTAATGGCTTCGGTGGTTGTCGTGCCGTAGCGGTACTGGTAGTTCATCGTGGTGCGTAGGGGCTGAACAGAGGGTAGCCCGCGTGAGGTTTGGTGCGAGAGTACGCAGATAGGCACTAACCATCAAGATCAAGACTTGCAGCACCATCGCTAGAGACATGGCCTCGGAGATAAGTCGCTTTCAACCGACGCACAAAGTACTCGTACCAGCAGCGCCACTCAGCCCGCCGCCGAGTGCTTTTTTCAAAGCCTCCTTGAAGTCAAACTGTGGGACATGTCAACGATCAACGACCAAACGAAGGACAGCTGGACATCATGACACGTACCTCAATGTCACCATTCTTGACGAAGCCCTTGATTACTCCCGCCAGTATGACCCCCCCGAAAGCGGCAAAGATAAGATACCAGATAACCCTCCAGTAATCTACCTTCTGGG
>Ga0307515_10005117_pt1 | contig 26646 bp, 21 predicted proteins | sample 17_EM_MG_FD_194513 | JGI IMG/M metagenome (GOLD analysis project Ga0307515, IMG submission 194513) | Populus trichocarpa ectomycorrhiza microbial communities from riparian zone in the Pacific Northwest, United States - 17_EM | ecosystem: Host-associated > Plants > Roots > Unclassified | place... | reverse complement strand
GCAACATCGAGGACTGGCGCAAGGCGATCTTCGCGCTGCTGCTGTTCTCGGTGGTGGTCGGCTTGCCGGAGGGCCTCATGGGGTTCGCCTCGGCCGGCCTGGCGCGGCTGTTCCGCGTGGCGCCGCCGGAGCTGCCGCCGCCCGCGGCGCTCGATGCGGTGCTGCCGGTCCATGCCCACGATGGCGCGGTGCTGCTCAAGCTCGACGGGCTATCGCGGCATTTCGGCGGCGTGCGCGCGGTCGACGGCGTGGACCTCGCGGTGAAGGCCGGCACGATCCACGGGCTGATCGGTCCCAACGGCTCGGGCAAGAGCACGCTGGTCAACGTGGTCTCCGGGCTCTACGCGCCGAGCGGCGGCGAGCAGCGGCTGCGCGGCGTAGCGCTGCCCCGCGGCAAGTCGGTGGCGGCGGCGAAGGCGGGCATCGCCCGCACGTTCCAGAACCTCCAGCTGTTCGGCGGCATGACCGCGCTCGAGAACGTGATGGTGGCGCTGCGTGGCGCGTGGCGCGTCCCGCTCCCGCTCGTGCTGCTCGGCCTGGGCCGGCTCGAGGAGCAGCGCGGTCGGGCGGCGGCGCTCGCGCTGCTCGAACTCGTCGGTTTGCGCGGTGAGGCGCGCACGCGGGCCACCGACCTGACCTACGGCGCGCAGCGGTTCCTCGAGATCGCGCGGGCGCTCGCGCGGCGCCCGGAGCTGTTGATCCTCGACGAACCGGCCGCGGGGCTCGCCCAGCCCGACGTCCACCGCCTGCTCGAGATCATCCGCCGGGTCCGGCAGCGCGGCATCACCATGGTGCTGATCGAGCACCACATGGACGTGGTCAGCGAGCTGTGCGAGACCGTCACCGTGCTCGACGGTGGCAAGGTGATCGCCGAGGGCTCGCCCGCCCAGGTCAAGCGCGACGCGAAGGTCATCGCCGCCTACCTCGGCGCCGCCGAGCCCGACGCGGTGGAGCCCGAGCCCGAGCCCGGGCACGACCTCGCGCCGCCCGAGGTCGAGCCCGCGCCCGATGCTCCGGTAGGAGCCCCCTACCGCGCGAGCCCAGGTGGAGCCGCTGCGAGCAGCATGCTGACGGTGACCGACCTCCATGCCGGGTACGGCCTCTCCGAGGTGCTGGTCGGCATCTCGCTCGAGGTCAAGGCCGGCACGATCGTGGCGCTGATCGGCGCCAACGGCGCCGGCAAGACCACCACGATGCGCGCGATCTCGGGCACGATCGCGCCGACGCGCGGCGAGGTCCGGCTCGGTGGCGCGCGGGTCGACGGCCTCGGCGCTGCGCGGATCGCCCGCTTGGGCCTCGCGCATTCGCCCGAGGGCCGCAAGGTGTTCGGGCCGCTGTCCACCGAGGACAACCTCCTGCTCGGAGCGTACCGCCGGCTGCCGCACTTCTTCGGCTTCCACCGCCAGGCCAAGGACGCCCTCGATCGGGTCTACGATCTGTTCCCCCGGCTCGCCGAGCGGCGGGCGCAGCTCGCCGGCACGCTCTCGGGGGGCGAGCAGCAGATGCTGGCGATCGGCCGGGCGCTCATGGCGCGGCCGAAGATCATGCTGCTCGACGAGCCATCGATGGGCCTCGCGCCGGTGATCGTGCAGGAGGTCTTCCGCACGATCCGCCGCCTCAAGGCCGAGGGGATGACGATGCTGCTGGTCGAGCAGTTCGCCAGCGCGGCGCTCGCCGTGGCGGACCACGTCTACGTGATGGAGCGCGGCCGCGTCGCCGTGTCCGGCACGCCCGACGATCTCCGCCGCGATCCGCGCGTGCTCGCGGCGTATCTGGGCTGAAGATCGCGAAGCGCCGATCAGTTCACGAACGCCAGCTGGCGCAGTGCCAGCGCTGCCTGGTCGAGCGCCCCGGTATCCAGGGTGGGCCGCGGATCGTCGTGGCACGAGTAGAACGAGTCCGCGTACTCGGTGGTCCCGGACGGCGTCGTCAGCGTCACGAGCACCGCCGCCTTGTCGGCTCCGCAGGTGTCGACCTGGACGACCTCGAGCGCCTCGAGCTTGGGGACCAGCGCGTCGAACTCCGGCCCGCTGAGCGTCCGTGACACGGATTCCTTCGTCAGCGGATACGGCGCCTCGGAGCCCCGCGTGCAGCGCCATGCGCTCAGCGTCCGGCTCGCGACCACCAGCGTGTATTCGGCGCCTTCTTGCGGGCAGTCCGGCGTGGGCTGCGACGGGAGCAAGAAACCGCCTGCCTCGGCGAGGACCAGCTTGCTGACCGAGGGGCTCCACCCCGAGTCGCTGCCGCTGCTGCTGCTGCTGCTGCAGCCCGGCGCGAGGACGCCGACCACCAGCAGAACCCACGTTGTGCGCGTCATGCAGTCGAGTCTAGCAAAGCGTGTGCCTGGAAGGATCCGCGCGCACCAGGCACGATCGGCCGCGACGCCTCGGCCCCTCGACGAAACCATGACAGCGATGTCGCTGTCCGTGTCCGGTCGCCGATCCGCGCAAGTGATCGCCGACTCGAAGACTCGCCGGCTCAGCGCGTGAACCGGACGGTGCCGCCGAGGCGGATCGAGAACAGCCGGCCGAGATCGGCGCGGGCGACGACGGCGACGATCGGGTAGCCGCCGGTGGTCGGGTGCTCGGGGCCAAGGACGATCGGCTTGCCGTCGCGCGGGACCTCGATCGCGCCGAGCACCATCGGTCGCGAGACCTCGGGGGCGGCGGTGCGCGGCAGCGGCGGACCGTCGAGCCGCGTGCCGACGCGATCGCTGCTCGGCAGGATGCGATATCCGGAGGACAGGAGCAGGGGGAGAGCTTCCGGCGCGAACGCGTCGGCGTCGGGGCCGGCGATCAGGCGGATCGGCGCGTCCGGGGAGGCATCGGGGCGCGCGCCCGGCGGCGGCGCGACCTCGGCGAGCCCGGCGCTCGCGAACCGCGCACCGGCGCGGACCAGGCCGCCGAGGCCGGCGCACAGCAGCGCGCCGCGGCCACCGAACACCAGCGGCGCCGCAATGCCGCCGCGGATCGCGAGGTAGGCGACCCGCCGGGGCTCGCTGGTGATGACAAGCTCGCCGCCGGCGGGCAACAGGCGCGGCGCCGCGGTGTCGGTGGCGACCTCGAGCGCGACCTCGGCCCGGATCGCGAGCTGGCCGAGGACCTCGAGCGCGGGCGCGTCGTCGGGGTTGCGCAGCGCGCGGTTGGCGGCGATCAGCCGCGCGGCGACCAGCGCGCCGCCCGGTGGGACGGCCTCGTGCATGCGGCCCGGCCGGCCGAGGTCCTGCACGGTCACCAGGCCCAAGGCGCGAACGACCGACACGCTCATGGCACGAACCGCACCCGATCGCCGAGCTGGAGCAGCGGCCCGTCGAGCCCGAACATCTTGATGCCGACCACCGAGCCGATCAGGTGCCAGCCGCCCGGCGAGTCGAACGGGTACACCGCGGTCTGCAGGCCGGCGATCGCGATCGACCCGGCCGGGACGCGGGTGCGCGGCGTGGCGCGCCGCGGCAGCTCGAGCGCGGCGGGCAGCCCGGCGAGGTAGGCAAAGCCCGGCGAGAACCCCATGGTCTCGACGGTGTAGGTCGCGGCGGCGTGGCGCGCGCAGACCTCGTCGGCCGACAGGCCGAGCGCCTCGGCGACGCTGGCCAGATCGGGGCCGTTGTAGAGCGCCGGCAGCGCGACGTCGCGGCCCGGATCGGGATCGTCGGGCGCGGTGGCGAGCGCGGCGATCCACGCCGGATCGACGCGCGGCTCGGCCGCGAAGTACGCGGCGACCTCACCGCGCGCGACCACGACATCGACCACGCCGGGCCAGGCGCGCACGGCGCGCACGAGGGTCCGCGCCGACCGCGCCGGCCGCGCGAACCGGATCGCCCGATCGCCGAGCGCGACCCAGTCAGCCATGCAGCGCCCTGTGCACCGCGGCCGCGATCGCGAGCGCGCCCGGCGTGTCGGCGTGGCAGCAGATCGTGTCGACCCGGTCGGCCAGCGTGCGGGCCTGCGCCGCGGCCTCGGCGGGATCGGTGAGCAGCGCGCCCGGCTCGCTGCGCGGCACGAGGCCGCCGTCGGGCCGCATCCGGCGGTCGGCGAAGCCCTCGCTGGCGTAGCCGACGCCGCGCGACGCCGCGGCCTCCCGCAGCGCACCGCGCGGAGGTCCGATCACGGTGATCGCGTCGCCGAGCGCACCGGCCGCGGCGGTGACCACGGCGTGGGCGAGCGCGGGGTCGGCGGCCGCGTCGTGGTACAGCGCGCCGTGCGGCTTGACGTACGCGACGCCGCGGCCGTGGCGCCGGGCGACCTCGGCGAGCGCGGCGCACTGCTCGGCGACCGCGGCGGCGAGCGCGTCGGGCGCGATCGCCAGCGTGCGCCGGCCGAAGCCCGGGCGATCCGGGTACGACGGGTGCGCGCCGATCGTCCGGCCCTGCGCGACGCACCAGCCGACCACGCGCGCCATCGACGCGGCGTCGCCGGCGTGCCCGCCGCACGCGATGTTGAGCAGGTCGAACATCGCCCACAGCGCCTCGGGCTCGTCATCGTGCTCGCCGGCATCGAGGTTCATGAGCGCCATGGGCCGCATTGTAGACAAGATGGCCGACCCGCGCGACGAGCGGCGCGGCATCGCGCGCGGCCCAGATCACGCGATCGGCCCCGATCGGCGCACCGGCTCGGTCCACGGCTGCGTCCGCGCCACGGCGTCGGCGCGGCGGACCAGCTCGTCGGGCAGCGCCGAGGTCGCCGCGGCGTCGCAGGCCGCGACCAGCTCGGCGACCGAGCCCAGCCGGGCGTCGCGCGACTTGGCGAGGGCGAGCAGGATCACGCGCTCGAGGCCGGGATCGACCCGGGCGATCGCCGAGGGCCGCAGCGGCATGTCGTGGATCACCGCGTGGAGCAGCGACGGCGTGTCGCTGGCGATGAACGGCACGCGGCCGGTGACGCAGCGGTAGATCACCGCGCCGAGCGCGTAGACGTCGGCGCGGTGGTCGACCGGCTCGCCGCGCGCCTGCTCGGGCGACATGTACACCGGCGTGCCGATCACGCTGCCGTGGGTCAGCGTGCTCGAGCCGTCGATCAGCGCCGCGATGCCGAAATCGAGCACCTTCCAGGTCCCGTCGTCGCAGACGAACAGGTTGTGCGGCTTGACGTCGCGGTGGACCACGCCGGCCGCGCGCGCGATCTCGAACGCGCGGCTGACCTGGGTGAGCATCTCGGCGAGATCGACCCCGGTCAGGGTGTCGCGCGCGCGGAGCAACTCGGCGAGGGTCTTGCCCTCCAGCCGCTCCATCGCGAGGAACGGCAGGCCGTCGATCTGGGTCTCGGTCTGGGTCTCGGTCTGGGTCTCGGCAGGCGTCGCGGCCTCGAGCACGCGGACCACGTGCGGCGAGTCGATCGCGCTGGCGACCCGGACCTCGCGGATGAAGCGCTCGACGTGGCGCGGGTCGGCGACGAGCTCGCGGCGCAGCAGCTTGACCGCCGCCGGCGCGCCGGTCGCGGTGTGCGCGGCCTCGTAGACCTCGCCCATCGCGCCGCGCCCCAGCAGGTCGCCGAGCAGCCAGGCGCCGACGGTGTGCCCGGTGAACCGGCCCGGCTTGCCGATCTCGAGCGCGCGGTCGAGGTCGCGGCGAAGCTCGGCGAGCTGGACGTCGTGCTGCGCGGCGATCCGGGTCGCGCGCTGGAGCTGCTCGATCGAGGCGAGCGAGGTCCGCCGGGTCGCGCGCGCCAGCCAGAAGCACATGCCGTAGGCGACCTGCAGGCAGATCTGCCCGGCGATCTGGGCCGGGATCGAGGCGTGCCGGCCGACCGGGTAGAACCCCGGATCGCGGATCGCGCCGGCGATCACCAGCGCGCCCTCGATCGCGTGCGCGCCGGCGGCGACCGCGTAGATCGCGATCGCGCTCGCGGTGCTCTCGGTCCGGCAGAAGAAGTACAGGCCGAGCGCGACCATGAGCGGCGCCGCCGAGAACGCGCCGACGTAGAGGATGCCGAGCTGGCCGCACACGATGCCGGCGAGCGCGAGCGCGCGCATCCGCGCGGTGCGGTAGCGCGCCGGATCGCGCAGCTCGCGGTAGGTCCAGGCGCTGCCGATCACGCCCACGGCGAGCGCGGCGTACAGCGCCCCGGCGATCCGGCGATCGCCCGGGACCACCGGCAGCGCGGCGGCGACGCCGACGGCGATCACCCAGCCGACGCGGAGGAACGCGCGGGTCCGGCGGACCTCCTCGACCCGGAGCGCGTCGCCCGGGCTCTCGAGCACCGCGGTCGACCGCTCGGCCCCGGTCACCGCGCCTCCCACGGCTGGTCGTGGATCAGCGCGTCGGCGCGGGCGCGCGCGTCGCGATCGAGCGCGCCGGCGAGCGCGGCATCGAGCGCACCGGCGAGCGCGGCGCCGCTGGCGAACCGCTGGTCGGGCGACTTGGCGAGCGCCAGGGCGCAGAACCGGTCGAAGTCGGCCGGCAGGTCGGCGAGCGCGCCCGGCCGCACCGGCGCGCGGTGGACGATCGCGTAGAGCAGCGCCGCGGGGTCGGCGGCGTCGAACGGGTGCCGGCCGGTCGCGCAGCGATACGCCACGGCGCCGAGCGCGTAGCGGTCGGTGCGGGCGTCGGCGCGCCGGCCGAGCGCCTGCTCGGGCGCCATGTAGTGCGGCGTGCCGACCACGCCGCCGTCGTCGGGCAGCGCGGCGTCGCCGGCGACCAGCGCGACGCCGAAGTCGAGCAGCTTCCAGGTGCCGTCGTCGCACGACATCAGGTTCTGCGGCTTGAGGTCGCGGTGCACGACGCCGGCCGCGGCGACGACGTCGAGCGCGCCGCCGATCTGCCGGCACAGCGCGCGCAGCGCGTCGGCCACCAGCCGGGGCTCGCGCCGCAGCCGCTCGGCCAGGCTGTGGCCGCGCAGCCGCGCCATCGCGAGGAACGGCAGCGCCGCGTCGGCGTCGCCGGCCAGCACGCGCACCACGTGCGGCGAGGCCAGCGCGCGGCCGGCGGCGAGCTCGCGGGCGAACCGGGCGCGCTGCGCGGCGTCGGCGGCGAGCCCCGGCCGCAGCAGCTTGACCGCCGCCGGCGCGCCGGTCGCGACCTCGACCGCGTCGTAGACCTCGCCCATCGCGCCGCGGCCGAGCACGGCGCCGAGCCGGAACCCGCCGACCACCTGGTCGGTGCAGCGCCCGGGGCCGGCGCGCAGCGCGCGCTCGAGGTCGCCGCGCAGCTCGTCCATCATCGCGGCGCGCTGCGACGCGAGCCGGGTCGTGCGCTGCAGGTCGTCGATCGCCGCGAGCGAGGCCAGCCGGAACTGGCGCGCGGTGTAGTAGGCGAGCCAGAACGTCGCGAGCACGAACAGCGCGCCGACCGCGAACGCGGTGCGATCGAGCGCGACGTCGGACGCGAACACGCCGGGATCGGCGATCGCGCCGCTGATGATCGCCGCGGCGATCGCGGTGTAGGCGACCACCGCGCTCGCGAAGATCCAGCGCGCGATCCGTTCGGCCTCGGTCCGCGCCACGAAGTGGATGCCGATCACGATCATCAGCGGCGCGGCGGTGTACGCGCCGTAGAGCAGCACCGCGAGGTGGCCGTTGACCACGCAGATCACCGCCAGCGTGGTCAGCGCGCGCTCGGTGTAGTTGCGCGGCTCGGCGAACGCGCGGTGATAGCCGAAGCTGATCACCATCCCGAGCACGAGCCCGGCGACGAACGCGAGCGCGAGCGCGCGCGGCGCATCGACCACGAACACCGTGCCGATCGCGAACAGGCTGAGCAGCCAGCCCATGCGGATGAACAGCCGGGTCCGCGCGATCTCCTCGTCGCGCATCGCGTCGATCGCGGTCCCCGCCGGGGGCGGCGGCGCCGCGGCCTCGGACGCCTCCGGGTCCGGGGCGAGCACGCGCGCGAGCGCGGCGACCTGCGGGACCAGGCCATCGGGCAACAGCGCCGTGGCCTCGCCGCTCGGCAGCGCGCGCTCGGATCCGGGTGGGTCGGCCTCGCTGGCCATCGTCGCCACTCTACTCCAGACGATCTCGGGCGTACCGCCGGACTGGCGGGCGACCCGTTGCCTGTCGACCGGCGGAGGGCGCAGCGCGGGTCTCGGGCACGGTCGCGTTGCTCGGCGGTGAATGGCCCGGCGCTCGCCCGGCGAGCCAGCCGCACCATCGCGTCGATCGAGACGGAGCAGACGCCGTGGACCCAAGGTCAGCGAGTCTCGTGCGGCGACGCGGCGAGGCCAGGCATCGGCGCCATTAAGATCGGGTGTTCCGCGCGTCGCCTCTCGTGTTCTCGGCGCCGCCGCGGTATCTGGTAACATGGGTCAGCTCGGCAGGGTCGCCGTGCGGGGGTTCCGCGCGGCGTGGGCTGCGTGCGCGGCGTGGGCGGGGCTCGCCGGGCTCGGGGCCTGCCACGACGAGCACTGGCTGACCTACCCGTGGGACGACCGCCGCGTGCTGTGCAGCCAGGCGATCGACGACATGACGCTGAACGTGCCGTGGGACCTCGTCGAGGATCAGATGCTGGACGCGGCGCAGACCCGCTCGGTGCTGGTGCTCCACGCCCACACGCCCGGCGCGACGATCAGCACCGCCGCGATCGAGCGGGTGCTGACCCTCGCCGATCGGCGCGGGCTCGCGTTCGTCACGTTCCGCGAGCTCGACCCGGCGGCGCCGCCGCGCGCCGGGCTGGCGCTCGCGTTCGACGACAACGCGATCGACGCGTGGTTCGGCGCCCGCGACCAGCTCGCGGCGCACGGCGCGCACGTCACGTTCTTCGTCACCCGCTGGCACTCGCGCAGCGACCGCGAGCGCGCCGAGCTGCGGATCCTCGCCGACGACGGCCACGACATCGAGCCCCACTCGGCCAACCACCTGCACGCGCCGCGCTACGTCCACGACCACGGGCTCGACGCCTACCTCGCCGACGAGGTGATGCCGTCGATCGACGGCCTGATCGCGTCCGGCTACCCGCCGCCGACGGTGTACGCGTACCCGTTCGGCCAGAACTCGCCCGAGCTCGTGCCGCACGTCCGGGTCAGCACCGGGACGTGCCCGTACTGACCGCGGCGGTCACGTCACTCACGTCACTCACGTCACTCACGTCACTCAGGCGACCGGCGCCGGATCGCCGCCGGTGGGATCGTCACCGCCGATCTGGATCTTGGTCGGCAGCAGGTGCTCGAGCCCGTGCTTGCGCAGCCGGTAGTACAGGGTCGAGCGGTTGATCCCGAGCATGCGCGCCGCGCTCGCGATGTTGCCGCGCGACTTCTCGACCGCGGCGACGATCTCCTTGCGCTCGCTGTCGAGCAGCCGCTCGGCCAGGCTCTTGCCGTCGTCGGCCAGCGCCGGAGCGGGCACCGGCGGCGCGACCGCGGCCATCGCCGGCGGCGTGTGGCTCGCCGCGCGGCGGCCGAAGTCCAGGTGGCTCGCGCCCACCGGGCTGCCCTTGGCGAGGATCATCGCGCGCTCGACGATGTTCTCGAGCTCGCGGACGTTGCCCGGCCAGTTGTATTCGCGCAGCTTGGCGAGCGCCTCGGTCGAGGCCGGCGCCGCGGTCACGCCCATCTGGCGCGAGAACTTGGCGATGAAGTGGCCGACCAGCGGGCCGAGGTCGTCGGGCCGGTCGCGCAGCGGCGGCAGGTTGATCGGGAACACGTTGAGCCGGTAGTACAGGTCCTCGCGGAACTCGCCGTCCTCGATCATGGTCTCGAGGTTGCGGTTGGTCGCGCTGATCAGCCGGACGTCGACCTTGATGGTCTCGGCGCCGCCGACCCGCTCGAACTCGCGCTCCTGCAGCGTGCGCAGGAGCTTGATCTGGACCTCCATCGGCAGGTCGCCGACCTCGTCGAGGAACAGCGTGCCGCCGTCGGCGAGCTCGAACCGACCCGGCCGCCGCGCCACCGCGCCGGTGAAGCTGCCCTTCTCGTGGCCGAACAGCTCGCTCTCGAGCACGCCGGGCGCGAGCGCGGCGCAGTTGACCCGCACGAACGGCTTGGCCTCGCGCGACGAGTTGATGTGGATCGCGTGCGCCACCAGCTCCTTGCCGGTGCCGGTCTCGCCGCGCAGCAGCACGGTCGAGTTGGTCGGGGCGACCTGCTCGACCTTGTCGAGCACCTCGCGCAGCGGCGCGCTGTCGCCGATGATGTTGCCGAAATCGAACTGGCCGTGCAGCTGCTGGTTCAGATATCCGGTGTACTCGGCCAGCTGCGCCGCGAGCCGCTTGTTGTCGCGCTGCAGGTGGAACCGCTCGATCGCGTACTGCAGCACGCCGCGGACCTCCTTGGCGTCCCACGGCTTGGTGATGTAGCGGTAGACTTGGCCGAGGTTGATCGCCTCGATCAGCACGTCGACGTCGGTGAACGCGGTCAGGATGATGCCGACGGCGTCGGGCTGGCGCCCCCGGACCTCGCGCAGCAGCTCGACGCCGGTCATCCGTGGCATCCGCTGATCGGTCACCACCACCGCGACCTCCTTGTCCTGGAGGATCTGCAGCGCCTCGGCGCCGCCGGTCGCGGTCACGATGTCGAACGCCTTGCGGAAGTTGAACCGGAACGCGTCGAGATTGTCCTGCTCGTCGTCGACGACGAGGATCGGATAGCGCTTGACGTCGAACGACACGGCCGTTCAACGTGTACCACGATTGCGACGCGGCGAGCCACGCTCGACGAGCCTTCCGGCCCGGCAAGTCGTGGCTAGCAGTGAGGTTCGATGCTCGTGGCGAGTGCGCTGATTCAGCGCCTGCGCGTGACCGCGCACATCGCAACGAGCCCGAAGCTGACCACCGCAGCCGCCGCCCACAGCAGCATTGTCATTGCAGCTGTCAAGGTAGATCCCGCGGCTGCGACGTCAAGGTCGTGGCGCCCCGCTCCCGACGGAGATCGCGAGGATGCGCGCGGTCGCGCCCGCCGCAGCGTCGCGCCGGCGTCGCGCTGCCGCACGCGCGTCGGCACGGTTGCGGCTGACGCGCCGTCACGCCTCCGTCGCAGCGGCCGTCGCTCCGCTGCGCTTGCACACGCGCGCCGCGCCGCGCGATCACCGCGCGCCGCATCGGCCAGGCTTCCACGCGCGCGGTCATCGTGATGCAGAGGCGATTCACCCCGCGCCGGTGCTACAGGCAAGCGACGGCACGGCGATCGGGCGCGCCGGCCGGGCGCGCCGGCCGGGCTCATCGTGCCGCCCGCGAACCGCGCGGATGACGCGTCCGGCGGCGTTTTACAGCTGCGCCGTCGGACCGCCACCGGACGGCCGCCCGATCGGGCAGCGATAGCCAGCGGCGACCGGCGATCCAGCGCAACCTGGCATCGCCGCTCGGAGAAGCCGGCCGGTCTGGACGGCGCCTCGCGACCCTCTCCGACATGTAGGAAAATTGGCCACCAGGCCCGCGGCGGCTTACCGTTCCAGCATGGCAACGTCTCGCCGCGCGCGGCGCCCCAGGCTCGAACGTCCGGCTCGCAAACCGATGGCGATGGCGCGCCGCGTGTCGCTGTTCGAGCGCGAGGTCACCGTGCGGCTCGCGCCGGTCGCGCTCGAGCTGCTGCACGGCGCGGCGCGCACCCTCACCGAGGGCGAGCTCGCCGGCGACGGCTACGCCGGCTCGACGATGCTGACCATCGATCTCGCCCGCACCGCGGACCGGGTCAGCGATCCGCCCGACGCCGCGACCGCGCAGCGCGCAGCGCTGCTGTACCAGGGCGACGAGCGCTGCCGCGAGCACGCCCGGCGCATCGCGCTCAAGGAAGCCCGGCGGATCGCCGGCTGTGACCTCGCCGCGGCGCTCGTCGACCTCGAGAGCCGCGCGCGCGGCCGCGAGCTCCACCTCAGCCTCAACGTCGAGGCCCAGCGCGAGCGCCGCGCCGCGGCCCCGCCGACACGAGAGTCGACACGAGAGTCGCAACGAGAGTCGCAACGAGAGTCGCAAGGAGACCGACGATGATCGAGCTGTACTCCATCAGGGACGTGTCCCGCATCCTCGCCGTCCAGGAGTCGCGCCTGCGCTACTGGACCCAGACCGGCTTCATCGGCCCGACGGTGCGCAAGGGCGGCCGGTTCTACTACACGTTCACCGACCTGGTCGCGGTCAAGGCCGCCAAGGACCTGCTCGCCACCGGCATGCCGCTGCAGCGCGTGCGCAAGAACGTCGAGGCGCTCAAGCACGCGCTGCCCGACGACACCCACCCGACGACCAAGCTGCGGGTGTGCTGCGACGGCGAGACCATCGTCGCGCTCGCCGACGACGTCGCGTTCCAGCCGATCGGCGGCCAGGTCGTGATGGCGTTCAACCTGCCGAGCTTCGGCGAGCACGTGCTGGCGACCCTCGCGATGCCGCGCGCGGCGGCCGCCGTACCCACGGCGGTCGAGGACGGCCCGACCGAGGCCAACGGCGGCAGCACCGCCTACCGCCACTTCGTCGAGGCCTGCGCCGCCGAGGACCGCGGTGACTCGGACACCGCCGAGCACCTGTTCCGGCTCGCGGTCGAGCTCGAGCCCCGCATGGCCGCCGCGCTGACCAACCTGGGCAACCTGGTCTACCGCCAGGGCGAGCTGCACGAGGCCCGCGGCTTCTACGAGCGCGCGCTCGAGCACGATCCGGCCCAGCCCGAGGCCCGCTACAACCTGGCCAACCTGCTCGAGGACCTCGGCGAGACCGATCTCGCGATCGCCGAGCTCCGCCGGGTCTGCGCCGCCGCCCCCGAGTTCGCCGACGCGCACTACAACCTCGGCATCATGCTCGCGCAGGTCGGCGGCACCACCCAGGCGCGGCAGTGCCTCGAGCGCTACCTCGAGCTCGACGGCTCGAGCGACTGGGCGCGCCACGCGCGCAGCTACCTCGACCAGATCGCGGTCTGACCGGCGGCCCGTCCATTCACCCAACGCGCGTTGCGTCGCGCGGGTTGATCAGCCGATCGCGCCGCGGATGATCAGGTAGGCGTAGACGTAGGGGCCGATGAACAGCACCGCGTCGATCCGGTCGAGCAGGCCGCCGTGGCCGGGGAGCAGCGAGCCGGAGTCCTTGACCCCGACCGAGCGCTTGATCAGCGACTCGGCGAGGTCGCCGAGCTGGCCCAGCACGCCGCCCGGGATCGCGATCAGCGCGACGTCGAGCCAGGTCAGCCAGTGCGCCGAGATCAGCTTGAGCGCCGCGGCGCCGATGACCGAGCCGGCGAGCCCGCCCCAGGCCCCCGCCCAGGTCTTCTTGGGGCTCACCGCCTCGTAGAGCCTGGTCTTGCCGAGGAACCGGCCGGCGAAGTACGCGCCGGTATCGGCGACCCACGCGACGATCAGCACGACCAGCACGGTGTCGCCGGCCTGGCGCGGATCGATCAGCTTGAGCTTGGCGAGATAGGTGAGCAGGTAGCCGCCGTAGACGATGCCGGTCACCGTCGCGGCGTAGCGCGCGGCGACGCTGGGAATGTCCCGGAACCGGAACAGGAAGTACAGCCCCGGCGCGACCACGGCGAGCAGCAGCGGGATCGCCTGGCCGGCGGCCGCGGCGGCGGCCAGGACGCGGGGCGCCGAGCTGCCGTAGCCCGCCAGGGTCACCGGATCGAGCCAGTAGAACGCGGCGGTGGCGACCCCGCCCAGCACCAGCGCGGCGCGGCGGTCGGGCCCCGGCGGGAGCAGCATCGCGAACAGCTCGTGCATCGCGATCAGCGAGGCCGCGAAGATCACCAGCCAGGTCGGCTCGGGCCGGTGGTAGTACAGCACCACCAGCAGGATCGGGACGGCGACCAGCGCGACGAGAAACCGTTGGGCGAGGTTGCCGAGCGCCACGAAGAGAACCAGCTAACCCCACCGCGCGATCGTCGTCAAGCGCCAGCCCATGCCCAGGCGCATCACCCCGACTCGAGGTCGGACGCCAGCTGATCCGCCGTGAGCCCGAACCGACGCTCGCGCGCGGCGTACTGGTCGAGGCACGAGAACAGGTGCTCGCGGCGGAACTCCGGCCACAGCACGTCGACGAACACCAGCTCGGCGTACGCGATCTCCCACAGCATGAAGTTGGAGATCCGCTGCTCGCCGCTCGAACGGATCAGGAGATCGAGCGGCGGCAGCCTCGACGTCGGCAGGTAGCCCGCGAACCGCTCGACGTCGATCTGGTCGATCTGGTCGGGCGCCAGCGCCCCGGTGACCGCGTCGCGCACCACGGCGCGGACCGCGCGCACGATCGACTCCCGGCCGCCGTAGGACAGCGCGAGAGTGAGGGTCATGCCGCGGTTCGCGGCGGACACCGCCCGGAGCTCGTCCAGCGGCTCCTTGACCATCGCCGGCAGACGCTCGACGTCGCCGATCGCGTCGAGCCGGATCGCGTTGTCGAGGATCTCGGCGCGCTCGCTGACCAGGTAGTCCCGGAGCAGCTCCATGAGCCCGGCCACCTCCTCGATCGGGCGCTGCCAGTTCTGCGACGAGAACGCGTACAGCGTCAGGGCCTCGATGCCGAGCTCGCGGGCGGCGCGGGTGACGTCGCGGACCGAGTCGGCGCCGAGGCGATGGCCGTCGAGCCGAGGCCGGCCTCGGCGCTCGGCCCAGCGGCCGTTGCCGTCCATGATGATGCCGACGTGACGCGGCAGTCTGCGAGTCTCGGTGTCGGACATCGTTGTTTCGCCGATCGTACGGATCGCGCTCGGGCAGTAGCACGCTCGGAGCGAGCGTTGCAACCACACCTTTGATCCCGTACGCTCGATGGAAGCCATGGGGATCTTTTCCAGACTCGGGACGCTGATCAAGTCCAACATCAACGACCTCATCACGAAGGCCGAGGATCCCGAGAAGATGCTGACACAGGTGCTGCTGGAGATGCAGCAGCAGCTGGTCGAGGCGAAGAAGGCCGTGGCGGTGGCGATCGCCGATGAGAAGAAGCTGCAGAAGCAGTACACCGCCGAGAGCGACAAGGCCAAGGAGTGGGAGCGCAAGGCCATGCTCGCGGTCCGCGCCGGCGACGACAACCTCGCGCGCCAGGCGCTCGCCCGCAAGCAGGAGCACGAGACCATCGCGACCCAGTTCCAGCAGCAGTGGCTGGCCCAGAAGCAGGCGGTCGAGAAGCTCAAGGACGCCCTGCGCCTGCTCAACAACAAGATCGAAGAAGCCAAGCGCAAGAAGAACATCCTGATCGCGCGCAAGAAGCGCGCGGAGGCCCAGCAGCAGATCGCCAACACCATGCAGGGCCTCGGCGACACCAGCGCGTTCGACACCTTCGATCGCATGGCCGAGCGCATCCAGCTGATGGAGGCCGAGGCCGAGGCCGGCGCCGAGCTCGCCGGCGAGCTGTCGGGCGACACGCTCGAATCCAAGTTCCTCCAGCTCGAGCAGGGCGGCGGCGCGAGCGAGGACGACGCGCTGTCCGAGCTCAAGGCCAAGATGGGCATGCTCGAGGCGCCCAAGGGCGACACCGCCAAGCAGCTCGCCGCCGGGGCGGGAGCCGCCAAGGACGACAAGCGCGCCGACAGCGCCTCGGCCAGCGCCGGTTCGCCCAGCCTCGGCGCCAGCCTGACCGCGGAGGACCTCAAGGAGCTCGAGGACCTCGACCTCTCGGAGCTCGACTCCAAGGAAGCCAAGAAGGCGTAGCCGCGCCAACGTCAGTGCCCGCTCGACGGGTTTTCGTTCTCGACGAAGTGGAAGCGCGATCCAGGTGTCGAAAAACGGCGCGCCCGCGCTGTGAATGAACCGCTACAGTCGCCCGCCGGGCGGACGCGCCCAGCGTTTCGGCCCTGACAAGCCGCGGGAATCGCGGTGATTTGCGATGGCCCTCGGCACCCCTTCGCAGGGACCGCCGCGACGCGCGCGAGACCGCGGATTGCATGCTGGGGAGCCATGCGTCTGGTCGCCGGTGCCCTCGCTCTCGCCCTGTTCGCTCCGATCGCGCGCGCCGAGGACACGCCGCCCCCGCCTCCCTCGGGACCCGCCCGACCGGGGAGGTCAGCCGAGGACCCGGCGCACAGCAAGATCCCGCTGCGCGTCGTCCGCGTGATGCCGGAGAGCCACCAGGCGCTGCTGTTCGACCGGACCCGCGCGACCCACGTGCTCGCCGACGTCGGCGGCAAGCTCGATGGCTACACCGTCGAGAGCATCGACGACGACACGGTCACGCTGAGCCGCGACGGCGAGCGGATCGTGCTGGTCGCGCCGCCGCGCGCGGGCACCCGTCGCCGGGATCGAGATGCGATCCGTGTCCGCTCGGCAGCCGCCCGACCGTCCGACACCGCCGAGCAGGCGCCGCTCGACCCGTACGGCGAGGCTGCGACTCGGTCGGTCGAGGCGCCCGGTGCGGCCCCGACGCCGGCAACCGGCGGCACAGCGCCGCTCGACCCGTACGGCGAGGCCGCGATCCGCTCGGTCGCCGCGCCCGGCGCGGCCCCGACCACCGGCGCGGCCCCGACCACCGGCGGCACGGCGCCGCTCGACCCGTACGGCGAGGTCGCGATCCGCTCGGTCGCCGCGCCCGCGAGCGCCGCTGTTCCCGGCGACCTGGAGGTCGGCGAGGGCGGCATCCGCGTCGTGCATGCCCCCGACGCGCCGACGTCGAAGCCGATCACGGCCGGAGAAGGCGGGATCCGCGTTGCCGCCGCGCCCAGCGCCGCGTCTGCACCGACGACCGCCTCCGGCTCCGCAGCGCGCGCCGCCGAAGCACCTGCCGCCACATCCGCCAGCGCCGCCGCACCTGCGCCGATGACTGCCTCCGGCTCCACAGCGCGCGCCGCCGAAGCCGCCGCCGCACCCGCACCGACGTCGAAGTCGATCACGGCCGGTGAAGGCGGGATCCGCGTCGCCGCCGCGCCTGGCGCCGCGTCTGCACCGACGACCGCCTCCGGCTCCGCAGCGCGCGCCGCCGAAGCACCCGCCGCCCCCGCGCCGACGACTGCCTCCGCCCCGCGTATCGTCGAAGCGCCTGCCGCCCCCGCCGCGGGAGCCGCCGGCGCAACCGCACCGACGACAACGTCCACCCCGCGTGTCGTCGAAGCGCCCGCCGCATCCGCCGTGGCAGCTGCCGGGACAACCGCTCCGACGACCGCCCCCATCGAGAGCAGCGCGCCCAGCGCGGCCCTGGCGACGCCCATCCGCGTGGTCCAGGCACCGGCCACTCCGGCGACGCCGATCGGCGACGCTGCAGCCTCGGGGCCGTCAGCTGCGCCCAGCACAGCCGCACCTGCGGCGGCCGCGCCGGCACCGCGGACAAGCGGGCGGCGCACCCGATCCGCGCCGGCCGCCGCTGCAAGCGCCCGCGCGCCCCGATCGGCCGGCGCTGCGAGCGCCCGCGCGGCCGATGCCGCGACCGCGCCCGACAAGCAGACGCTCGACGCGCGCGCGATGGCCGACGTGATGACGGCGGACCACCGCACGCGCAGCCCCCGCGCCGCCGGTGCGGCGACCGAGACCACCGCGGCCGCCCCGGCCGCCGAGGCCCGCGCCGCGACCGCTGCGACGGCAGCGCCGGCGGCCCCGGGCGAGACGATCGCGATCTCGCGCAGCGAGCTCGCCAGCGCGCTCGCCGACTTCGCCGCGCTCACCGCGGCGGTCCACGGCAGCTTCTCGGCGTCCGGCGCGACCATCGTCAGCGTCGCGGACGGCTCGATCTTCCGGCGCATCGGCCTGCGCGCCGGCGATGTCATCACCTCGGTCGACGGCGTCCGGCTGCGCTCGCTCGACGACGCGGCCAACCTGTACGCGCGCGCATCGACCGCCGCGGCGGTGACCGCCCAGATCGTCCGCGGCGGCAAGCCGGTCGCGCTCCGCGTGGTGATCCAGTAGGCGGAGGTCGCACGCCGGGTGGCCACGCGGCCGGACCCCGCAGGATGCACCCGCGATCGTAAGTGGTCTACGATGGCGGTGTGGGTGCGGTCCGGCTCGAGCTGCGACTGTCCAGTCAGAGCGACTGGATCAAGATCTTCGATCCGCGCGACTGGACGATCTTCGTCCCGACCACCGCGCTGGTCGAGCAGGGTACGACCGTGCGGATCGATCTCGAGGTCGGCGGCTGGATGGTCGCGCTGCGCGGCACCGTGGTCGGCCGCCGCGACGACCCGTCCGGCGCCATGGTGGCGCTCGGCGGCACCGAGCGCGACAAGATCAACTACCTGAACGGCTTCGTCCGCGGCGGGCTGCTCAACCTGCGCGAGAAGCGCCGGCTGCCGATCCGGCTGGCGGTCACCTACGGCGCCGTCGAGGGCCCCGCCGCCACGTTCACCAAGGACATCAACGAGGAGGGCGTGTTCGTGTTCACCGACCGGCCGCTGCCGGAGACGTCGCAGGTCCACATGCTCCTGACCCTGCCCGGCCGGCCGGAGCCGCTGTCGCTGACCGGCAAGGTCTCGCACACGATCATCGCCCAGGACGACGAGCCGCCCGGGATGGGGATCGTGTTCGACCTCGACGACACCGCGCGCGACCGGCTGGCCGAGATCGTCCGCGAGCTCGAGGACCAGCTCCACGCCGGCACCCTGCCAACCGGCACCGTCGAGTAGGGATCGGACAAGCTCACGTGTAGATCTGCCAGATCATTGCCAGATTGGTCTGCGGATGGCACCGTGAGCTGTGGCGCGCCGCCCGCGATCTGCTCCGACCGTCCCCGTGACCTGGCGCGATGGCGTCCATCTCACGGGTACGCCGATCTGGTGCGACGCGCGCCGCCGCCGCGACGTGTGCTTCCTGTCGTCGGCCGATCGCGTCGGCCGCACCGGACACGGCCAGCTGATCGGCACCGCGATCACGCTCGCGCTGCTCGACGCCACGGGCGCCGGTCACCTGACGGTGCCGCTGCGCCAGCGGTTCACGCTCGGCACGGTGCGGCTCGAGCTGATCCCGTCGGGCCGCGGGTTCGGCGCCGCCGCGCTCCACGCCGACATCGCGGGCAAGACGGTGCTCTACGCCGGGGCGGTGCGAACCAGCGCCGGCGGCGTCGGCGACGCGGCCGAGCTTCGCGCCTGCGACGCGGTCGTGGTGTCCGCGCCGTACGGCGAGCCGCACCACCGGTTCCCGCCGCTGGCCGCGGCGGTCGCCCAGGCGATCGACTGGACCCGGGCGCAGCTGGCCGCCGGCCGCCGTCCGGTGCTGCTGGTCGATACCTTGCTCGACGGCCTCGAGGTCGCGAGCCGGCTCGCCGCCGAGGACATCGCGATCGCCGGCAGCCGCGCGCTGCGCGAGACCGGCCAGCGCATCGCCGAGCTCGTACCGCCGCCGCAGATCGTCGACGGCCAGGTCGCGATCGGCCGGTCGATCAGCCCGCGCATGGGCTCGGATCCGGCGCTCGCGATGCACCGCAGCGCCGCGGGTAGCCAGCCGCCGGGCCGCCCGCCCGATCCGGCGAGCGGGATCCCGGCGATCTCGGCCCCGGGGCGCGAGCCGCGCGCGATCGTCTGGCTCGACGCGGACCGCGCCGGCCTGGCGCGCAGCCTGGGCGATCACCCGGCGGTCACCGCGCTGGTCTCGGCCCGCGCGCTCGACGGTGCCGACGGCTACGACACCGGCGTGCCGTGGGCGTCGGCCGCCGACCACGCCCAGCTGCTGGGGTGGATCGAGGCCACCGGCGCGCGCGACGTGTTCGTCACCGGCGCGTGCGCCGAGGCGATCGTCGCCGCGCTGGGTGCGCGCGCGCGGATCATCGGCCCGCCGCACCAGATGTCGCTGTTCCCGCGCGAGGCCACGCCGTGACCGGGCCCGGGCCTGTGCGGGTCCGGGTGGTCAACCGGCGCGACGGCGGATGGTGGTGGCGGCTGCCGGTCGTCGCGACGCTGTGGCTCGCGATCGCCCTGCCGATCGCCGCCGCCGGCGCGGTCGCGGTGACGCTGCGGCGCTGGGCGCGCGATCTGCCTGACGTGCCCGACCTGGCGGCGTGGCAGGCCAACGCGCCGCAGACCTCGATCGTGCTCGCGGCCGACGGCTCTCACCTGGCCGAGCTGCCGTTCCGCGACGGCCGGGTGATCGGCCACCGCACGCTGGCCAAGCTCGAGCGCCTGCCGCCGCACCTGATCCGCGCCGTGCTCGCCGCCGAGGACGTGCGGTTCTTCAGCCACCGCGGCGTCGACTACCCGGCGATCGCGCGCGCCGCCAAGATCAACTACGAGGTCGGGCGCGTGGTCGAGGGCGCCTCGACCATCACCCAGCAGGTCGCGCGCAATCTGCTGCCGCGCGAGATCGGCAGCGAGCGCAGCGTGCGCCGCAAGGTCCGCGAGGCGCTGCTCGCGCGCGCGATCGAGCGCCGGTGGACCAAGCGCGACATCCTCGAGACCTACCTCGACTTCGTGTTCCTCGGCGAGGGCGCCTACGGCATGACCGCCGCGGCGCGCGCGTACTTCGACCGCGACGTCGGTGACGTCGACCTGCCGCAGGCCGCCCTGCTCGCCGGGCTGATCCAGGCGCCCGGCCGGCTCGATCCGTTCCACCACCCCGCCGCGGCGCGCGCCCGGCGCGACGAGATCCTCGCCCGGATGGCGCGCGCGCACCTGATCGACGCCGCCGCCCAGGCGCGGGCCGCCGGCGCGCCGCTCGCGCTCGCCCGGCCGCACCCGAGCTACGGCACGCGCGTGCCCTGGTACACCGAGCAGGTCCGCCGCCTGGTCGCCGGCGCGGTGCCGGCCGAGCTGGCGCGCGGCGGCCTGACCATCGACACCGCGGCGCTGCCCGCGCTCGGCACCGAGCTCGCCGGCGACGCCGCCGCCCACGCCGAGCGCTGGCACGGCGCGCAGGTCGCGGCGCTGATCTGGGATCACCGCACCGGCTACGTCGAGGCGGTCGTCGGCGGCCGCGCGTGGGGCCCCGACCGGTTCAACCGCGCGCTGCAGAGCTGTCGCCAGCCCGGCTCGGCGTGGAAGCCGATGGTCTACGGCGCCGCGCTCGCCGCCGGCGCGATCACGCCGGGCACCGCGCTGCGCGACGCGCCGATCGCCGAGTACGACGAGGCCACCGCCACGCACTGGAAGCCGCGCTCCGGCAACCGGTTCCGCGGCGTGGTGCTGGCGCAGGACGCGTTCGCCGCGTCGCTCAACGCGCCGGCGATCGACGTGTTCGACCGGGTCGGTGCCGGGCCGGTGATCGCGCTCGCGCGCCGCCTGGGGATCTCGACCGCGCTCACCGAGCTCCGACCGATGGCGCTCGGCGCGTCGTGCGTCAAGCCGATCGAGCTCGCCCGCGCCTACGCGGCGATCGCGCGGCGCGGCTGGGCGATCGCGCCGCACTTCGCGATCCGGATCCGGCGCGGCGACGCCGCGGTGTTCGACGCCACCGTGCCCGAGGATCCCTGGCTCGATCCCGGGCGGCGGATCGATCGCATGGCCGCGACCGCGGGCGCCGACCCCGACGCGCGCATCGGCGCCACCGGCGGCCGGCGGCTCGACGAGCGCGTCGCGTTCCAGCTCGCCGACATGATGAGCGCCGTGGTCGCGCGCGGCACCGCCAGCGCCGCCGCTGCGCTCGGCCGGCCCGCCGCCGGCAAGACCGGCACCACCAACGACAACACCGACGCCTGGTTCCTCGGCTTCACCGGCCGCGTGCTCGGCGCGGTCTGGATCGGCTTCGATGACCCGGCGCACAAGCTCGGGCCCGAGGGTGACGGCGCCCACGCCGCGCTGCCGCTGTGGATGGCCGCGGTGCGCGCCGCCGAGGCTGCGCGGCCCGGCACGCCGGTCCCCGGCCCCGCCCCCGCCGGCATGGAGCGGCTCGCGATCGACCGCGAGACCGGCCAGCTCGCCGCGCCGGGCACCGGCGGTCTGGCGCTGTGGTTTCGGTCGGGCACCGCGCCGACCGAGGTCGCGGGGCAACCTGGTACATCCCCGACGGATTTCGGCCGGAGCTCTCGAGAATTCTGAGCGCGCCTCGCGAGGGCAGGTCGGCATCGGAGTGCTATGCTGCGCGCGATGTTCGGCATGGGCGGCACCGAGATCATCGTGATCTTGATCGTCGCGCTCCTATTCTTGGGTCCCGACAAGCTGCCCGAGGCGGCGCGCCAGATCAGCAAGGGAATCCGCGACATCAAGAAGCAGTCGCGCGTGCTGCAGCGCACGATCGAGGACGACGAGCACATCGGCGGCGCGATCCGCGACCTGCGCAGCGCGCTGCGCGGCGAGGACGAGCCGATCCGGCCGCGGCCGATCCAGCCCAAGGAGCTCGAGGCGTCCCCGACCCCCGATGCGATCGGCGCGGTCGCCGCCGCGGTGGTTCAGTCGGGACTTCCGGCGGGTGAGGGCGACGCCAGCGCAAACCACGCCCATCCCGACGACGGCCCCAACATCTTCGACGTCGACGCCGGCCACGGCTCCAACGCCGACGCGCTGGAGGGCGGACACATGGCCGCGCCGGTGGCCGTGTCCAACGCCGAGCGCGGCGCCGCGGCCGCCGCCGATGCCGCCGACGTCGTCGCCCCCCGGCTCACGCTGCCGCCCACCGCGGGCGAAGCCGATCCAGGCGCCACCGCATCGGGAGGCGACGCCGCCGAGCTCGCCGCGCTGGTGAAGCCAGCGCCGAACACGATCGCCCGCGGCGCCGCGGCCGCCGCACCCGCCGCGGAGCCGTCGGAGCCGGCCGAGCCATCCGAGCCCAAGCATGGCTAAGCCCGCCGTCGGTCCGGCCGAGCAGGAGGAGCGGGCCAAGGAAGCCGAGCTCGAGGAGGGGCGCATGCCGTTCCTCTCGCACCTCGGCGAGCTCCGCGACCGCGTCCGCAACGCCGCGATCGCGTTCGCGCTGGCGTTCCTGGGCTGCTGGACCTTCGCCGACGACATCTTCGCGTGGCTGCGCCGGCCGCTGTTCGACATCTGGTCCCAGCACAAGGACTGGGGCCGGCCGCGGCTGATCTACACCGGCCTGACCCAGCCGTTCTGGGTCAACATGTCCGTCGCGCTGTGGGCCGGGATCTTCGTCGCCTCGCCGGTCATTTTTTACCAGCTGTGGAAGTTCATCGCGCCGGGACTCTACAAGCGCGAGCGCAAGGTCGGCGTCACGTTCGCGGTGCTGTCGGCCGTGTTCTTCGCCAGCGGCGCGCTGTTCTGCTTCTACTTCGCGCTGCCCGCGCTCTACAAGTACATGCTGCACTACAACTCGAGCGAGCTCGAGTCGCTGCCGAACATCCAGGACTACCTCGACCTCACGCGCGACTCGATGCTCGCGTTCGGCGCGGTGTTCGAGATGCCGCTTCTGATCTACTTCCTCGCGATGGTCGGCGTGGTCACTCACCGCACGCTGTGGAAGTTCAGCCGCTGGTTCGTCGTGCTCGCGTTCGTCATCGGCGCCATCCTGACGCCCGGCCCCGACGTCGTGTCGCAGTTCCTCATGGCGCTGCCGATGATCGGGCTCTACAACATCTCGATCCTGTTCGCGTGGCGCGTCACGGTGAAGCGCGAGCGCGCCGCGGCGGAGCAACTCGCTCGCGAGGACGCGATGGAGCCGCGCAAGCCCGCGGCCGAGCCCGGCGCCGTGGACAAGCCCGGCGACGACGACGCCGCCGGGTAGCTCGCCCGGACCGACGGCGTGGCGGCCAGGAGAACGCCTGCACGCGAGCTCACCGGGTCTGCTGCGCGGATGGGTGTCGGGGCCGCGCCCGCCGAAGAACCACCGGCGCCTCGCGAGCGACGCGCCGACCCGTCCGCTCGCGGTCGCCGCCCGGGCGAGTCCGCGTTGGCGCCGGCGACGACGCCAGGAGCTCCGGGTAGGTCGTCCGGACCGACGGACGGCGCCGCAGCGGCCGGGTCACGCGCCGCGGGGTTCGCCGTCCGCTGCGCTCGCGCCGATCAGGCGGTCCCACGGCACGCGCCGGAACCACACGTACGCGAGCCCGCCGCCGGCCGCGGCCCAGACCAGCAGCGCGGTCAACGCGATCATCGTGCGCGCGCTGCGCTTGGCGTCGAGCTGCTCGGTGCGGAACGCATCGAGCGCATCGTAGCGATCCGGTGCGTCGGCGGTGGCCTGCACGGCGACGACCTTGCTGTCGATCGCGCCGAACGCGCTCCGCTCGCGGATCCCGGCCGCCACGTGCGCCGGAAGGAAGCCCAGCAAGATCGCGAGGCCGACGCCGGCGGCGAACCGCGCGCGCGCGGACACCAGCTGCGGGTGACGCGCCGCCAGCCACGCCAGCGGCGGCGGTCGCCCTGCGGGCCTTTCCGATGCCATCGACGAACCCGCACCGCGCCCCGACGCTTCCGCCGCCATCGCCGAACCCCGACCACGCCCTGCCGACACCTCCGCTGCCGTCGACGAATTCGACCATCGCTCTGCACCGCTCTCCGGTGCCGACGACGAACCCGGACCGCGCCCTGCCGACACCTCCGCTGCCGTCGACGAATTCGACCATCGCCCGGCACCGCTCTCCGGTGCCGACGACGACCCTGGGCCTCGCCCTGCCAGCGCCTCCGCTGCCATTGACGAGCCCGGACCGCGCCCTGCCGACACCTCCGCTGCCGTCGACGAATTCGACCATCGCTCTGCACCGCTCTCCGGTCCCATCGACGGGTTCCCTCCACGTCCTGCCGAGGCTCCCGATGGCATCGACGACCCTGGACCGCGCCCTCCCGACGCTTCCGCTGTGATCGATGAACCCGGACCGCGCCCTCCCGACGCCTCCGCTACCATCGACGGGTTCCCCCGACGCCCCACCGAGGTTTCCGGCGCCGTCGATGGCGTCGACCGCCGCCCTGGCTCCGATGCATCCGCCGGGGGCGTGGTCGCGCGCTTGCGTGCACGATGCGCGAGCTCGTCATCGGCCAGCTCGAGCAGCGGCTCGGCGCTCCCCATCTCGGGTGGGGCGAACAGATCGAGCGGTGCAGCCCGGGTACGGGCGGGCCTCGCGGGGCGCTGCGCTGCAGGACCGATGCTCGCGGGGAGCATGCCGTCCGACGGAGTTGATGATGCTGGCTCGTCGTCGAGCGTCGCCAGCGACAGCGCGTCGCTGCGATCGAGCGCGCCCAGCGCGGTTGCCACGACGCCGCTCGACGCGTCCGCGATGCCGTCGGCGCCCGGCGGCGTCCCGCCGGATGGCGGAGGCGATGCCCCCCGCGGCGGCTCCGGTCGCGGCGGCAACGACGATCGCGTCGGACGGGCCGCGGGCTGCGGTGGCAGCGTCGTCGCCGCGGGACGCGATTCCGGCTGCGGCGGCAGCGACGACACCGCCGGCCGCGAACCTGACTGCGGCGGCAACGACGATGTCGCCGGCCGTGATTCCGGTTGCGGCGGCAGTGACGACACGGCCGGCCGCGAGCCCGACTGCGGCGGCAGCGACGAGGTCCCCGGCCGCGAACCTGACTGCGGCGGCAGCGACGAGGTCGCCGGCCGCGAGCCCGGCTGCAGCGGTAGCGACGACACCGCCGGCCGCGAACCTGACTGCGGCGGCAGCGACGAGGTCGCAGGCCGCGATTCCGGCTGCGGCGGCAGCGACGAGGTCGCCGGCCGCGAGCCTGGCTGCGGCGGCAGCGACGAGGTCCCCGGCCGCGATTCCGGCTGCAGCGGTAGCGACGACACCGCCGGCCGCGAACCTGACTGCGGCGGCAGCGACGACACCGCCGGCCGCGAACCTGACTGCGGCGGCAGCGACGACACCGCCGGCCGCGAGCCTGGCTGCGGCGGCAGCGACGAGGTCGCCGGGCGCGGACCGCCGGCTGCCGGCTCGATCACGACCCGGGCGCCGATCGCCTCGAGGTCGCGCAGGTACGCCTCGGCCGTCGCGCGGTCGACGTCGGCCTTGACGCGGAATCGCCCGCGGCTCAGCCGGGTTTGCAGCTCCGCCGCCGGGACCCCGTAGCGCGCGGCCATGGCGCTCGCCAGCGTACGCAGCGCGTCGGGCGTCGAAGCCGACGCGCCTTCGACGTATACGTGAAACACAAACGCATTATCCCATGCCGGAGTGCCAGGAGAGATCTCTCCCCTGCAAGTCAGAAGTTGCAGTAGCCGATCGCTCCCCCTACGGTGGAGATATGGTCCTCGGCAAACCGCGTCCCAAGATCTCTTGGTCGAGTCGCCGCTTCCGTCTCGGAGTTGCCCATCACGGCAGCCCGTCGAGCTGGACCGCACCCGCCAAGGACCGCGTGTCCGAGCCGGCAAAGCCCAAGAAGCGACCGTAACCTCCTGGCTCGCAGCAGCGCGTACCACCGCGGCGAGCGGTGGCTAGGGCGTCTCGTCGCCGGGCGGCGGCACGCGGCTCGAGGCCTCGTTGTAGCCGTCGCGGGCGCGGGCGTTGTCCGGATCGAGCTGCAGCGCCTTCTTGAAGTTCGCCGCGGCAAACGCGTTGTTGCCGCTGTTGAGGTACGCCTCGCCGAGCAGGGTCAAGATCTTGGCGTTCCTGGACGACAGCTTCGACGCCTTCGACAGGTGGGCGATCGCATCGCCGAACAGCCCCTGGCGCAGCGCGATCTCGCCCATGCCCGTCATCGCGGCAACGCTCCGGGCGTCGAGCTCGAGCGCCTTCTTGAAGTTCGCCGCGGCGCTCACGGTGTCGCCGCCGAGCAGCTGCTGGCCGCCGAGGTTGGCGAAGAACTCGGCCTTCTTCTCGGGCGCGACGCCGTCGGCCGGGGTCTCGTCGCCGTACGGGTCCTTGGGGCTGTCGGTGAGGCTCGGCGCGGCCGGGGCCTTCGGAGTCGAGGCCCTCGGGGATGTCGAGCTCGCGACCGGTGGCGTCGCGCCCAGCGACGGGACCCGTCGGGTCGGCTCGGAGCCCAGGATCGGATAGCTCGGCTCGGCGGTACGACGGGTGCCCGGCGTGCGGAGGTCGCCCGCGTGGGGGTCGGCCGGCCGATGCGCGGGGGTCGAGAGCCGCGCGCCGTC
>Ga0307515_10005116_pt1 | contig 26650 bp, 7 predicted proteins | sample 17_EM_MG_FD_194513 | JGI IMG/M metagenome (GOLD analysis project Ga0307515, IMG submission 194513) | Populus trichocarpa ectomycorrhiza microbial communities from riparian zone in the Pacific Northwest, United States - 17_EM | ecosystem: Host-associated > Plants > Roots > Unclassified | place... | reverse complement strand
AAATATCTTATATACTAAATTAAGGGGCTTATATAAAGCAAAATACAGGCCAGAAAATATTAGGGCCTTGATATCCCGTATATAGATAGTTGCGGCCAAAAGATATTAAATATTAATGCACTTATTACCACCTGCTTCATATAAGTGGAATAATTTACTAATATAATAGTGTGGGATAGCTAGGTAAATGTTAGCTAATAAATAAAAAAGATGTATAAATCTCTGTTACGACAATTGGTCCCTACTATAGCACCCTTACTAAAATAGAATAAAGGCGCTATGCTATTTATCTAGGCGTTTATAGACTTTACTATACTATCTTAATATGTATTACACGACAAATTAACTATCCGGTACCTAGTAGCAGCTATTTATAAAATAGATAGGATAAAGGATATATTCCTTCCGTTTTAACTAAGCAAGGTAGGACTACTATACTTTAATATTCCTAAGCTATATGCTATTACCTACTATCTAAAGAGTATTTAGCGACTAGGAGTAATTAGAGGCATAGATATAAAGTATTTAGAGTAAGTATATAAGCTATAGAAGGTATTTTACTATAGGACTAACAAACGGAACAACTATAAAGAGTAGATGCTACGATATAACACTATGCATCTTAATACTATGCTTTAGAACAAACTTAAGCTATAGATATTAACTAATATAATTAATATAGTAGACCTAATAAGCGCAATACAGATAATATAACTAGGCCCTACAGTTAATATATACGTATATTGCTTATATATATAGAACTTTAACAACTATATAACTTAAACACTTTAAGACTAGAGAATTAATATATCTATCTAGTATATAGTTAAGGAAGTACAGCGCCGAATAGAGATTACTAACCTTATATCTAAACTAGCCCCCTTTATAAGGGAATGCCGTAAGTAAATTAACGGAATTTAGTGAATAGACTAGGACGTTAACCGACTAGAGGCCGATAATAATTAGGTATTAAAGATGCCCTTAAGCATCTATTACAGCGTCGTATACTATATTCACTTTAAGAAGGACGCTACTAATACTAATAAGCTTAATAAGGTGTTTGCTTAATATACCCTATTATAGGCTAATACTAAAGCCCCCGGCTATAGTGCTATAATAGTATAAGAATATAAGTGGGTAAATAATAGCCTCTATAGCAATAAAGTAGGCTTTATCTGCTACTTATAATCTAAAATACTAGGCAATTAGATAGTAAGGGTAAATACCTAAAATATGCCGGTGCGTTGGTAGAGACCCTTTAAGTTTATAATAGTGGTAAGATTGACGCAAGAACTAAAATGCTTAGAGTGTAGAGTATAAAGCTATTTAACAGTAGGACGAAATATACACTGGATACCCTTTAGATATACAATATTAACTATATCGCGAGGCCTATTTTACTTATGCTAACGGATATTAACATTATAGACTGTTTCTTTATAAACAACTATAGCGATTGGGATATATATAATACTATATATAAGGAAATAGGCTTATACTAGGCGGTAAATAAATACAACTTAGCTAAAATAGCGATAAGTTATAACTAGCGGCGCCGAATTATAATAAAGGGGTAGATTGCCGCGACTATAATAAACTAGAATATAACACTACTATATATCGCCCTCTACGCGCTAGCTACCCTTCGCATCTTATATACCGTACTATCTACCTTAAAAGTAGGTAAATATTGTAAGGAACTAGGCTTCTATATAGTATAGAAAAAATATTATATAAAGTAGGACCTTACGCTATAGTAAGGCAATCTAATCGCCCTGTTATAAAGCCTAACAAACAGTTAGGCTGCCCTCCCAACTTATTATTATAAGTTTATTAAAGCTCCTTTTTATATACTTGGCAAGAAATGCCTAATTTATATTATAAAAGTTAACTAGGTTATTGTTTAAAGTATATTAAGTATAAGACTTTAGACTATCTGGCGTCTTTTAGGGAAGTAAGGTACGTGTAAAAGCTAAATAGTTCTACTAAACTAATATACTTATCCTCTACCTATTCTATAGAAAAGTAAATAAAGACGCTATAAGTTAAGTAGTAGCTCCTAAGATAATCTAGATCTTAAAGGGGATAATATTAGGCTCTATACTGGAACTGTCTCTATTAAAAGGCAAGGCTGTTATTAATATGCTATAGTACGACCTATTATTATTAATTTTAATAACGTTATCTTAACGGACAGTCCCGTTCTTATTAAACGAAAGCTTACAAATCCTAAGCGACCCTAAGACATCTAAAACCCACACTTAAAAGAAACGTATGTATTACTTAAATAAACAACCGCTATAGGATGACTTTAAACAACGTATAAAGCAGCTACTTAGCCTAGTTAATATAAAGATATACAGTATCGCTTAGATATATTTTATTATACGAGTAATAATAGGCTCTATACCTAAAGAGCTCTATCTTTTTTTTTTAGCAGGAAATAAATATAAGCGGTCTAAATACACTAATAAAGTAGACGTGGAAAGAGGTAATTATTATTAGAGACCGTTATAAAAACCTAATAAATAGAGTATTAAGTATGCTACTAGGGCCAGCGGCACGCAAGGTTTATAGTCTTTAGATTTAGTAGCATTATATTAACTAATTTTCTAGCTATATAACTAGCTTAGTGTGTTTTAGTATTATATAATAAATAGAGTATACAATACCGTTACTAGGAGCTATTACTGCCTTAAACTAAATACTAAGGCTGTGGCAAAGAAAGTAGCGGAACTACTTAAGAATAACCGCTTTACGCTCGGTAGCCTAGTTAGTACTCTACCTTTTACTATACCTAACTAACTAAGGCTAGGATAGAGAGATAAGATTTAGGGCGCTAATTATCGCACGTTATATTAAGCGCGTATTCTTTAATACTAGGCTGAGGTTACTCGCCCTTAATATAGGGGAAATAATAGCAAGAATAAAGACAATTAGGGTTTTAATAGTGCGGTCCTACTATCGCGGCAGGACTTATATAAACATTAAACTTAAAATAGTAGGTTAACTAAAGGGCGTTATTAGGCGTATTAAGGTTATACTATACTACTATTAGGTTAAAATATATTCTTTATATAGTATGTACCAGGTACGTAAAATAAGTAGAAAATACTAAGTATATAAAATAAGTAAAGGGTACTAACTGTGTAGAATAAGTAAAGGGTACTAACTACGTAGACTAAGTAAAGTATACTAATTACGCGAAACGGGTAAATACTACTAACCGCGTAGACTAAGTAAATACTATTAAGTGCGCAGAAAGAGCAACGCTTATCTATTACTTAAAGTAAGTAAGATATACAGAATGCGTAAGGGGGGCATTATATATTAATTGCGTATTAAGTATAGAGAGAGCTTAATAAAATAAAGGCATTACTTGCCCGGGTTACTATAAATATATAATTAGCTGCACCGCGTTATTAAATACGGTAGTATACTTACACCGCGTTATTAGATATGGTAGTATACTATACCGCGTTATTAGATACGGCAGTATGCTTATACCGCGTTGCTAAATACGGTAGTATGCTACACCACGTTATTAAATACGGCAGTATACTGCACTACGTTATTAGATACGGCAGTATGCTTATACCGCGTTACTAGATATAGCAGTATGCTATATCGCGTTATTAGATGCGGTAGTATACTATATTACATTATTAGATGCGACAGTATACTATATTACGTTGTTAAATACGGCAGTATGCCGTACCTAAGTCGATACTATACGCTACACATTACAGTACGTAGATTGCGCATTTAGCCGCTAAATGCCGCTAAATACTAGAAAAATGTTAGTAAATTTTTTTCTTAACGCCTGGCGAGCCTAACTAGAAGGCACCCCTAAGTCTATTTAGGTAGTTTCCAATTATAAGGCCTTAGAATATTTTATAATAATAAAGGCCCTTATAGCCCGATAGGCGCGCTAGGCGGACACTCTATCTTAGTTTAACTTCCTAATTATATATAGGCTAGGCGCCACTAACTATGCGGACGCTTTTATAAGGCGTAAATAGAATATAATAACTAAATAGCTGTAAAGATCTTATTATAAACCTAAGCGCTACTATAACTAGAGTACCTTAACTCTTAAATACGGGCAGAACTAAATACAGACTCTTTAAATGCTAAGATATACCCTATTAACTCTATGGAACTAGACCTTATTAATAAACTACTATAGGTAAACCGTACGTCCCCTTCTTTATAGAAGTACTGTAAAAAGACAAAGAACGTTTCTAGCCTATAGTCCCTTAAAAGTAGACTACTTAAGCACTATAAATGGCTAGTAGTAGCAGAGGAACAGAACTTATAGACTTAGCTTATTACTAAAGTGTATGCCTAGGTCTCTATAGCTTACCCTAGAAAAAATAAGACCTATAGGATTATTAGCGACCGCTACTACTAGCCCGGAATAATTATAAATATTAACCGCTATATACGGAACTACAATAACTACTATAAGTCTATAATTCTATAAGATAAAACTCTAGGATTATTAAAACCCCTCCTAATACCTAACAGCCCCTAGTAATATATCTTTATAGACTTTTATAAGCTACCTTTAGACTATAACGGATATAATTGTTAGGCCATAGAGACGCACTGGCCGTAACCGGCTTAGCGCAGGCGAGGCGCATTAGAGAACAGCAGAATTTAGTTCTACAGTTCTACATCATCCAGAACCAGAAACTCTTTGCATCCCGCTACTGTTGTTACGTTACTATATGTAACCGACTACCGGTACCATGTCAAAACGTCATTTGTCTCACTAGCGTACCACCTTGTTTCAGTTGCCTAGCCCTTAACTCGCTCACCGACTCGGTCTACTTTCATGTATATATACCACTTGATTTCCATAGATTTACAATCAAGTTGCTCGTTCAATACCCACACACTACAAAGCTTACACTATATACCCTAAGGACCTTGGCGTCCTAATAGTACAAAATTTTTATCCCTTTTTAGGGGTAGTGGCCCGACAATATAGCGGTCTATAAAGGCCACGACTACATAGCAGCAACCCTCTGTCGAGAAGACGACCTGTATTTATTAGCTATATTACAGCCTATCGACCTAATGGCGAGACGCGGGCGTACTAGCGTAGTGCGTAATACTAAGTCTAGGGATTAGCCCTAGGACAATATAGGCGAACCTATATCGTCCTAGATAGAACCAGAAGCTATAGACGAAGGGAATATATAGGAAGAAATACAACGGCTAGAAAATAAGAAGCTATAACTCCTAGAGTAAAGAAAACTATACTTGCTTAGGGAAGAGGTGGAAGTATTAAGACGGCGTTAACGCGGCGAGGTGACGTTGACTTCCGTTCCTAACCTAGATCTATAACCTTAAACTATCCCATTGGAGTACTTAGACGGTAGCTAGATGCGTTTAAACCTTAAGCGGAAGGCTACTAATACAATAGGCGCTCCGTTAAAACGGGCCGTTAAAATAGAGAAGATTGCTCCGTATTATGGTAAGACTATATAAAAGCACTAAGACTTCCGCGATAGCTTAAAGCTGGCGTTCCGCCTGGAGCACGACGGCTTTATGGATAAGGATACTAAGGTTGCGTTTATTATGTAATATATAAAGGGGACTAACTAAACCCTTTAGCTATAGTATAAAGATAACTACCTAGATATATAGTTTACCTAGGAGGAGCTTATAGAATTCCTACTTAATTAGATTAAAAGTCCTATTAATTAAGAACTCTATTTAGCCCTAACCTATATAAAGGCAATATAGCGAACTAATTAACTAGTAAATGAGTTTGCTGCTTATCTAACCTCCTTAGAAGCGTAAATTAACCCTCCTTATAATGCAAAGCATCTAATAATATATCTATTCGCGAAGCTGCGGCTAAAGCTATAGGTTGCTATTACTAACTATTAAGAGTTTCCATAAACTTAAGATTAGCTAGTTTCCCTAGCTACCCTATTAGAGGAAAACCAGAAGAGCGCGAGCGCCCTATAGGCTAGAAGCAATAGGTACGCCGTAAACTTAAATATAAAGACCACCCCATTAGGTAACTTAGGGAAAGTAGACTCTAAAACTACCGCTAGCGACGTAACGGCGGGGCGAAGTAGTACCGCTGGGGGTTTAACCCAACCTAAGGGGAACTGTAAAAATTGTGGCAAGCTAGGATATTAGTGGTGATAGTGCCTAGAGCTATAATAGTACTAGCCGCAGTTAAGCAGCGTAAACGCTATCTTAACGCTAGGAAAAGGCAGGCGCCCTTAAAGCCCCTTATACCCGTAGGGCGTAAGCTACTACTAGATTATAAGGAAGCTATTACTATCTTAAAAGAAGTCCTATTTAAGTAAACCTGGAAGGAGACCTTAGTAATGCTTAATCTTGGCGCCGAAGTAAATGTAATTAATTAGCGATTTGTAATAGAGTGTAACTTTAAGACACTAGATATAGAATTGCCTACCTACTCCTAGTTAAACAAAACTTAGGCATATTACTATAAAGCCTATAAGGTATTATTACGAATAAAGGATAGCTAGGGTAGGATTAGGGAAGTAACCCTTATTTGCTATAGAATGGCTAACGCATCCCCTACTGTTACCCTAGGTATGCCAGGGTTAAAAAAGGCCCGACTTTTTATTAACTATAAGGCGAAGGCATAGCAATAGAAGCTAGATGGCTCGTCCCTATTACTATAAACCCTTAAAGGTTTCGCGGAGTCTCTCTAGAGGAAATCTAGGGTCTTCGCCCTAGTAATTACTAGATTAATACCTAGTAAATAAGACGACGGCAGCTTGCTGGTCCTTCCTCTATAGTTAAAAAAAGCTAGCGATATCTTCTTATATAAGGAAGTAGGAAAGCTACCCTAATACTACTGGGGCAACTATACTATTGACCTAGAAGAGGGATAGGAGGTCCTATATAGACCGCTCTATAACCTCTTAGTTAAGGAGCTAGAGGTACTAAGGGAGTACTTAAACAACGCCTTAGCTAAAGGTTAAATTTAACTAAGTACTAGTCCCATAGGGGCACCTATCCTATTTATACCTAAAAAAGATAGGAAGCTATGGCTCTATATAGACTATAGAGGCCTTAATAAGGTAACGATTAAGAATCGTCTCATACTACTATTAATTAGTAAGACCTTAGACCGCTTAGTAGGTTCTAAGATCTTTACTAAGTTAGACCTAATAAATGTGTACTACCGCCTTTATATCCGTCGGGGCGATAAATAGAAGATGGCGTTCCGTACGCGTTATAGCTACTTTAAGTATTTAGTTTTACCTTTTAGGTTAACTAACGGACTAGCGACCTTTTAGGGCTATATTAATCGAGCCTTATTAGGACTAGTAGACGTCTTCTATATAGTCTACTTTAATAATATTTTAATTTTCTCTAAAAATCTAGAGGAACACTAGCGCCACGTACTAGAAGTGCTACGTAGGTTATAGTAATATTAACTATATATAAACCTTAAGAAGTACAGGTTTGGCGTATAAGAGGTTAAGTTCCTAGGATATATTATTAGTCCTAAAGGCGTAGCGATAGATCCTAGCTAGGTAGAAGCCATTACTAAGTAGAAAAGCCCTCGATCCTATAGGGATATCTAGGTTTTTCTAGGGTTTGCCAACTTCTATCGCCGGTTTATCTATAAGTACTCTGCTATTATAAAGCCTATTACTAATCTCCTTAAGGGAGCAAAGAACGGCTATAAAGCTAGGCCTTTTAGTTAGCTAGAAGAGGCGGAGTAGGCGATACACCGGCTCTGCGACGCCTTTATAACGGCGCTGCTCCTATAATACTATATACTGGGCTTACCAATCTAGTTAGAGACTAATACCTCTATATAAGGCCTAGCAGTAATTATATCCTAGCTATTTAAAGATGGCCTTTAGTATCTAATAGCCTTCTAGTTTAAGAAGCTTTCGCTAGTAGAGCGTAATTATAAGACCTATAATTAGGAGCTACTAGCTATTATGGAGGCTTTTAAGCATTAGAGATACTATATTAAGGGGCTATTAAGCCGCCTAGAAGTACTTATAGACTATAATAATCTAAAGGGTTTTATAAAAGTAAAAGCCCTTAATAGACGGTAAGCTAAATAGGCTATAGCATTAGCTACCTATAACTTTATTATTAAGTATAGGGCGGGAAAAATAAACCCTATAGACGCGCTATTAAGGCGACCCCTAGGCGCAGGGGGTCTGCTAAAAGAAGATACTATACTACTATTGCTCTAAAGGACTTTGGGAATATAGGGCCACTAACCTAAAATAAAAGTCCTATTAGGTGTATAAGAAAGCAAGCCTTCTATAAAGGTGTTATTTTTACGGCTATAAGCTAGCGACCCGACAGCGGTACGCCTAGGCTATATAGTATTATAGTTTAACTAGGCAACCTATGCGTATACTGTTAAGTAGCGTATAATAAGGACCTAAGTTAGAGAAGCTAGTACTTAAGAGAGTGCTTATAAGTCTAGTACGGAAACAGTTATTGAGCTTATTAAAGGACTTTAGACTAAAGATAACTTTATGCTATAAAAGTGCAGCAATAGCGTAGATACTACGAGACGCTATTAACGCGCCCGCTTAAAGCTAGTGTGGCAGTTTAATTCCGCTAGACTACTTTATTACCGCGGGAGGTTATATATACCCTTAGACCTAGCAGTTTATACAAAACTCCTACAGATCTACTACGATAATGCCCTAGCTGGGCACTTTAGTAAGAAAAAGACTCTAAATTTACTCTTACGTAAGTATTACTGGCCTAGTATAAATGCGGACGTTATAAACTATATCTCTACCTATAATTTATGCTAATATATATATATGCCTTAATATTGCCCTTACGGCGAGCTCTAAGCGCTGCCTTACCCGGACTAGCTATAGCAGAAGATTATAATAAACTTTATTATAGGCCTACTGCCTAGTAAACGAGGCAATAAGGTATATAACGCAATATATGTAATAGTCGACCGCTATACTAAGATGGCCTTATATCTGCCTATAGTAAAAACTATTACTATAACCGAACTCACGGATCTCTTTCTTAACGAAGTAGTACGCCGTTTTAGAGCCCCTAGGGGGATTATATCTAATTATAGTAGTATCTTTACTAGTGAGTTCTAGTTAGAGCTATGCTTTGCTATAAAGATAAAATATAGGCTAAGTACGGCCTTTTACCCGTAAACGGACGGGTAAATAAAACGCTAGAACTAAACCCTAAAGTATTACCTCTAACAAAAAGCAAAGCAACTAGGTAGGCCTTTTATTACTAGCTAAATTTGCCTATAATAATGCTAAATATAGTACGATAGGTATAAGCCCGTTTTATACCTATTATAGGTTTTACCCGCGTCTAGAATATAAGGTTAAGGTAGATAATAGTAGTTCTATTCTAGCCGCCTCTAAGAGGATTAAAAGGATATCCCTTAAACGCGAAGCGCTGGTGAAATGCTAGGAATACGCTGCTAAGGCGTAGGCGAAATACTATAATCGTTATCACTAATTATAGGTATATAAAGTAGGGGATCTAGTCTTACTATTGACTAAAAACCTTAAACTAAAAAGGCTAAGTAAGAAGCTTATAGCACGCTTTATTAGACCCTTTAGTATAGCCAAACTAGTTGGAAAGTAAGTATACCGACTATATCTACCTATGTCTTACTATATCCACCTAGTATTCTATATTAGCTTATTAGAGCCATATAAATAACATAAGGGCACTACTAAGGACCCTCTACTAGGGCCTATTAAGCTAGACAATTAAGCGGACTAAGAGGACTAATATAAGGTAGAAGAAGTATATAGAAGGAAGGGACGTAACTAGACCCTATAGTACTTAGTTAAGTAGAAAGGATGGCTAAAGAAATATAACTAATAGGTCCCCGCAGAGGACATTAATAAGGATGTAAAGGAGACGTATAATAGTTACTTTACCCTAAGGGGTAAACGGAAGAAAAAGTAGGTAGAAGAATAAAAAACTTTTAATTATAATTAGGATTACGCCCTACTAGTGGGGCGACGATAGAACAATGGCGGAGCGATAGTAGTACGCTAATAGAAATATAGATACTCTATAGCTCTAGTAAATCCTCCCTCTCCTCCCCTCCTTCCTCTTCCTCCTCCTCCTCTCCCTCCTTATCCTCTTCCTCTCCCTCCTCCTCCTTATCCTCCTTACCCTTATCCTCCTCCTTATCCCTTATAATAGGAGGCATATTAGCCTATAGGTACTATTAGCATACGCTATAACGGCGAAATACCTGCGCTATAATACGTACTAAAGCGCGCATTATATTAAGAATTCCTTTAAGAGTATAATGGATAGCCTATAATTCCTACACTTAAAGCAGAGAAAAGTCTTCGCCCTTTAGGCGCTAGCGGAGACTATACTTAGCGCCGGTGCGTACTAAGGCCTTAATATCCTTTATAAAGGACTTCTAGGCGGCAGTAACGCGAGCGTTAAGGTTAGCCGTATCTCTGCTAGTAACCCGCTAGCGCTTAGCCCTATTAATAAGGGTAAGTAGCTCGTTTAGGCGGCTATAAAAGGCCTTAGGGACCTAGTCTATTAGCTATCAGAACCTAAACTAACGTAATTAGATGTACTAGTTAGTATAACTTATTTAGTTATTAGTAGTACCTATAATTGTGGTTGGCCTGCTTGCTATAGGTGGCCCGCCTAGTAGTAGCTATATACTTGGCGTAACGGAGGCAGATTAGTTCTAGTAAAGCTAGGGGAGCGGCTTATAAGTGGTATAGGAGCTTTAACGGCGCCTAGTAGGGTTAGCGACAGCTATAAGCTAGTATAAAGAATACTTACGGAAGACTCGCGAGCAGGTGAACCGATAGCTTAGCGCTTGCGATTTATAATTAATTGGAAGTTGTAAAGAAGGCAAGTCGTAGGCTGAATAAATTAAAATGGAATTAGAAGGGAAATCTAATATCCTATCTAGGTGGGAACTCCTACCTTTATAGATCTCTATAAGGTCCTATTATTATATTATCCTATTATTATATTGCCCTATTATTACATTATCTGATTTATTTAAATTTATTAAAAACTTTTTATTTAGAGAAGGGTAATAATAGCACTCCTATTATATAATAGCGTCGGCTAAGGACAGCCGCTTAAAAAGGGGGGGGGGGCAATTATTAGGCCATAGAAACGCACTGGCCGTAACTGGCTTAGCGTAGGCGAGGCGTAGGCGAGGCGCCTATAAAACGTAGTCGCCCCGTATTAGAGAACAGCAGAATTCAGTTCTATAGTTCTACATCATCCAGAACCAGAAACTCTTTGCATCCCGCTACTATTATTACGTTACTATATGCCCTAAGGACCTTGGCGTCCTAATAATAATATAGTTATAATCCTAGTTCCCGCTTTAGCAAGCGCCTATTCTTAATTCCCTATTATAAGAATATTAATGCTAAAGAGGCGGCCCGACTATATATTTACTACGTTTACTAAATTTATAGACTACTAGACACTATTATATCCGACTATAGGCCGTAGTTTATATTAGCCTTTTAAAATAAGTTTACCTAAATTTTAGGCATTAAGCTAAAGCTTTCTACGGTATATTACCCCTAGATAGATGGTTAAATAGAGATTGTAAATTAATACTTAGACTAGAGACTCCAGCCTTTTATTAATTACTTCTAGGATAATTAGGCCAAACTATTACCCTTAATAGACTACGCCTAAGTAACCCTACCCTATAACTCTACCAGATTTGCTCCTATTTAACTAGAAATAGGTTACCTACCCTATATAAGCTTTAACTGAGAAAAACTAAAAGGGCCCTAGACTATACGTAAAAAAAACTATCTTATAAGGAAGCCTAGCAGTACGCTAAGCGCTTAGAAGAAGCCTAGAAAGTAGCCTATATAAACCTAAAAAAGGCCTAGAAATTAATAAAATAGCAGGTAAATAAGTATAGGCGCGAGCCTAACTTTACTATAGGCGATATGGTCTAGGTTATAATAAAGAACTAAAAGATAGAACGGCCTAGCCGCAAGCTAGACTATAAGATAGTAGGACCGTATAAGATTCTTAGTAAAGTAGGTAACTCGTATAAGGTTAAGCTCCTAGACTTAATTAAAAGTTTACCCTATTTTTTTTACCGGATAAGCTATAAAAAGCTATAAATAACCTACTACCCAGATAAAAGAATAAACCTCCCCTACTAATTTAAGTTAATGGCGATAATAAATAGGAAATTGAAGAAATACTGGCCTATAAACTTATAAAGGGAACGTTAAAGTATTATATTAGTTGGAAAGGATATAACCTAGACCCCACTTAGTACCCTATATAGAACTTTATAGGTAGTCCCTATAAGCTTTAGAAGTTCTATAGCTGTTAGCCTAATAAACCCAGACCGCTAAAGTACCTAGATAAGTGAATAGAATGCTAGTATAATAAAGATAATAAGCTACTAGAAGAACATAAGGATAAAAACGCCCTAGAATTTCTTAATTATGTAAGGTCTTAAGATGTTTAGGAACTTTAACTGGCGGTTAAAGTTGTCTAATTAGTTAGATTCTCTTATTAAAACTTTTAGCAATAAAGCCTAAGGGCAGGCTTTTTTAGAAGGGGGGGTAATATTATAGCACTAACAGAACTTAGTAGAACTTCGCACCGGCAAGTTACTATAGATTGCCATATATTGCGGTCACGTAACGTAAAGATCTTATAAAACATTAAACGGCGCTACTCTTCTTCTCCTTTCCTTTCCCTAGCTTTAGATTCTTGTTTATAGACAATCCAATTATACAGGCTTGCGTGTCCCCTTTACCGTGCCCACGCCTTAATTAACTAAGTCGCTAACAAAAACCTTATACTGCTACCTAACCCAAAAACACGATATATAATAAGTTATAAGTCTTAACTAAAATTAAATTATTTAGACCTTTGGCTAAAAGGGGGGGTACTATAATAGGACTAGCCTAGTTATAGTAGGAATGTCTTAGTAAAACACTTAATAGATAAATTTTAACGCTTTAACTAAATCCTACTAAATTCTACTAGCTTAATTAACTTCTACTAAATTTTACTAAATTAATTAAATTTTATAAAAGCCTATTAAAGACCGCGTGCGTATATACGCACGCATTGACTACTAAGCCCCTAACTATTTAATTATATAATTCTCTTGTTATTCCTTTCTCTTCTTTACGTAACGTCTTATACTCTGCAAGAGCTATATACCCTTAGATTTAGATAGAATATATATTATTCCTTTAAATCTTCCTTAAAGCCTCTTCATGCCCTTACAGAAAGGTCCCTCTAATATTAAGAGATTGCGATAATATAACCCTCTAGATAAGATGGCCGAATAAACCCTAATACCTAAATGCTCTAGGAGCTTAAAAACTCTTATATACCTATAGTTACCGCTAAGGAAAATGTAAACACCTTTTGTAATGGTTATAACGCTACTAAAAAGCAACTAAAACCCCTCTAGCCCTACCTAGGCTAATTAAAAAATTAAGCGCTAAAGGTAACTCTAAGATCTTCCCCTAAGCTAAAAATGCTAGAGGAATATACTAACGCGTCTAACTAGGGAACCAACTAGAACCCTCCTAGAAGACCACCAGCCTATAATTGATATAGTAGTAGTATATAGACTACTTATAAGCTAAGCGGGCCTACCCCTTTAGGTAATCTAAACTAACTACTAACTTAAGACTTAAGCCTTATAGGGAAATCTATACTAGCTACTAGTACTAATACTACCTCTATAACTAAAGCTTCCCTAAGGCTAAGGTTAGAAAGTTAAGAGCCCTAAACCGATATTCTTTAAGACGGATATTAGGAAGCTACTATAAGGCTCTTAGAAGCTATATAGGAAGGAGCTACTAATAAACATATTAGAAACCTCTAGGGGTAGGTTTTAATTTAGCAAAGCTTAATCTAGGCTAGATAAAATCTTTTACAATCTAGCTAAGGCTTAGAGCTTCTTAGGAGCTACCTAATACCTACCTAAGGAGGTGTAAAAGACTTAGAAAGTTATCTATATTATAAACGAAAAAAGGATATAAACTAACTAGCTAAGGCTTCTAGTAGTTTAAAACTTCGCTATAGACCTAACACCTAGTAGTTAGACGATTGGGTTTATAAGGTAGACAACTTCTTTAAAATACTAATAATATAAGATAATACTAAAGAGCATATACGCTGGATTATTAGTAAGATTAAAGATCGATCGCTAAACTAAATCGCACTTAATTAGCTTAATAAAGAGTAAATTACTATACAGCTATAGCTGCAAACCTTTCTAAAGAAATAAACTTAAGATCTATATATTGTATAATATAATAATATAAAGCTATTCTAGAATAGAATATAGCTTAACCGCTATAACTTCCGCTAGTTTATAAACTTTATAAAAACTTATACTTAATAGATGGATTTAAAGCCCTTTAAAATAATAATAGTAGTATTTATAAAAAGGAGAATATTGGGTTTATCTAGGCTAGAATTAAGCTAGTAATTTATAACAAAATAAAGCGTATAAGAGCCCTATTGCGGATTACTATATATACAGATTTTAAATAAGTAGTTCTAAACGCTAAAGATATAGTAAGGAACTAGACCTCTTTTAGTAGGAAGCTAGGGGGTTACTAAAAGCGTAGGTACTCTAGTAGTAATATAGGGTAGGCCTAACCTTTAAAGAAGCCGTTCTTAAAGAGAACTTTAAAAGGGTTAAAGTTAGGAATCTTAAATAATGGGAAAGACTCTTAGGGCCAACTTAATACCCATTTAGCACCTTTATGGGAACACTCTAAAAAGTTAAGAGAAAACTTTAGAGGTAGATTTTATTAGAAAAATAAATAGGGCGACAACTGCACTAGTATATCCGCTGCTAGTATTATAACCTTCCTTAGAGCGTTTGGCTAATTCTATTTTTTAGCAGTTAAGTATCTTATATCTATTAATAAGCACTAGTTTATAAAGTAGTAGTAAAACCTAACGCTTTATACCTATACCTTAAAGATAAGAACTAAAAAGCCAAGTAAAATAATTAGCGAAGCTTTAAGCGCGGCCTAATAAAAGGATGGATATAAGAAGAATAACCTACCCTAGGTACGGATTTCGTAATTTCTTAGTTCTTAACTATGCCGATAATCCTTCTATTAGTTAGTAAAGTAGAGGGGTATATTAGTTAATTACTTTATAGCCCTCTAAGAATTAAATATCTTTAAACTCTAAACCTAACTTCTATAGGCTAAAAATAACTATCTTCTGCTAAAGATTATAAAGCTCTTTATAAAGGATATCTATAACTATATTAATTAGTTCTAAATAGATATCTATAGTCTCTATAATCGTATTACATATTTCTTTATCTCCTAAAAGGGTAGCAATAAACTTTTTTACCTTCTTCTTTTTTATCTTCTTCTTTCTTTATATATTATCTTTTTTTACGGTATTAAGCTATAGCTACGCTAAAGAAAGGTTACTAAAGGACTATTGCTAGTCCCGTAAATACTCTAAAATAACCTTCATTTTCTCTTCCTTTATTATCCGACACGATATCCACTTAGCGGATACTCTAGTTAGTGTTTAGATAGGCGTCCGCCGGTTAACTAATGTTATATTTATAATAGGGGTAGGCAATTTAATTATTAATATATTATCTATTTAGCGGCGCTTTCTACTTAATATCGTGGAGGCTAGTAAGGTAGAGATATTTATTAATTATAGAGCTGCTTCTATAGATTAATTTAATAGTATTTTTAAAATAATAGCTGCTATAGGGGTGTAGATTAATTTTGTTAAAGATAGTAACTACTCTATATATAAAATAAGTCGCGTCGCTTAATAAAGTCTGGAAAAGTTCCTTAGACCATAGAATTAACTTTTTGACAAAAAAGGTTAGCGATATCCGCTTGCGGATATACGTATGTCCGCTAATTGATTCTATGGTCTAAGCTTGCTGAGGTAACGACATTCTCACATTTGACTCACACTCGGAACATAATCCTGCAACCGCTGCCCCGACACACTCCAACCACCTCCGTGTCTCTCTCACAGGTACAAAATGGCGGTGGACGCTCAACCCAACGATACCGGCGAAGCTGTGGGAGTGGAAACTCATTGCTACATTGATGCTGAACGAGGCGCGGACGACCAATCCGCCGACGGATCTGACATTCGGCCTTTCAGAACACTTGCGTATGCATATATCCAGAATATTGATACGCCGATAAAACGGTATCTCGTTGGTGCGCCGAACGACATCCCAGAATCGCCAGCCCAGCCTGTTTGGAAGGAACCCACGAAGACCGCGGTCAAGAAAGCCCAAGGCATCTTGAACAAACACAAGGAAAAGCTTGAGAAACAGCGCGCTATAGAGGAAGAGCAGCAGAAGCAACGTCTCGAGACACTTCAACAAGCAAAAAGCATCATCGTGAAGGAGGACTCATCTCTACCTATAGCTGTCAAGATTACAATCGGCAACAAGAACGTCGAACTAGGTAGCGGTGAGAAGAAAGGTACTAGGGTGAAAGTATGTGGTAGAATACACCGGCTCAGGGTTCAAAAGCATGCCACCTTTATCACACTGGTCGACGGTTATGGCCAGCTGCAATGCGTTCTGGCAGCTGGAAACTTGACAAAGTCATACGATGCCTTACTGTTTGCCCAAGGGACCTCATTAGCAATGTATGGCGAAACGAGAACAGTCCCGGAAGGTCATAATGCCCCGGATGGTCGTGAGCTTTGGGTCGACTACTACAAAGTTATCGGCCACGCACCCTCCGATAGGGATGCCTTGACCAACCGGGTGTCTGCATCGCAAAATCAGTGGGACGCCATAATGCTTGACAACAGGCATTTAGTACTTCGAGGTAACACTGCATCCTCTGTAATGAAAGTTAGAGCTTCAGTCGAGCTGGCTTTTGTCCAAGCTTTTGACAAGATGAGCTTCACCAAGGTCTCGCCGCCAGCACTCGTTCAAGGACAAGTTGAAGGAGGTGCCACGCTATTTAAGGTACCATACTACCATGAGCATGCATATCTCACACAATCCTCGCAGCTGTACCTCGAAACAGTTCTCCCCAGCCTAGGCAATGTGTTCTGTATCGAGAAATCCTTTAGAGCGGAGAAAAGCCTTAGTACGTATAGCTCACATGCGGTCTCACCAAGCTAACCGCCCTTTAGCTCGCCGTCACCTCGCAGAATTTACCCATCTTGAAGCCGAGCTGGATTTTATAGAGTTTCCAGATCTTTTAGACCATCTCGAGGAAATCATCTGCACGGTGGTCGATACGATTTTAGCGGACAAGGAAATCTCTGGATTCATTTATGCATTAAACCCTAGCTTTCAGAAACCTTCAAGACCTTTTCTACGTATGCGGTATTCGGACGCTATTGATTGGCTCAATGCCCAAGATCCTCCAATCCTCAACGAGCACGACAAGCTGCATGTCTTCGGGGATGACATAGCAGAGGCAGCCGAGAGGAAAATTGCAGACACTCTCAACAGACCAATACTTCTCACACACTTTCCGGCAGACCTAAAAGCCTTTTATGCAAGTGGTCCCGGTCGAGTCCGCCTGTGAATACTTTTACTGACCGTTGCTTACAGATGAAGAAAGATCCGGATGATTCACGGCTGACTGAGAGTGTCGATTTGTTACTTCCCGGCGTAGGCGAGATCGTGGGGGCTTCCATGAGGATTGAAAGCTACGAAGAACTCTTAGAGGCTTATGCTCGAAATGATCTACCTCCAGAAGACTACTATTGGTACACGGATCAACGAAAGTAGGATGCCACTTATCGTTAAGAAACTCTTTTTAAATGGTGAAGTCGCTAACCTTATAAAGATATGGCACGTCACCTCACGGCGGATATGGGCTCGGCCTTGAAAGATTCATTGCATGGCTAGCTGGCCAACATACCGTCCGCACATGTTGCCTCTATCCTCGGTTCATGGGACGATGCAAGCCGTAAGGGCATCAAAGGGAAGTCAGTGCCATGAAAGTCTGCCTGTGCTTGCATAGGAGTTGTGAAAGATATAGAAGGGGAGATTCCGCATGGTCTTTATGAGTAAAGATGTTTCTGCGTCCAAGCTACTAGATTAATACTTGCAATCTAAGCAATGAGAAATCACTCAAAGCACTCTCTTTCCTTTCCGACCTTGCAAACGTTGTCAGCCGTCCTCATGCTAGGAAGTGAAATTAGATAACTTCTAAGGAAATACAGTGGACCAGACGAAAATAGGAGACGGCATCCTGTAATCAGATCACTTATAGACTAGATGGATGAAGTCCTATGCCCAGATCACTCATTTAAACGAAGGACGGTAAATACAAATTCGTGGACGCACATATAATCATTTCATTGAAGGCTGCAGGGCACGGGGATGAAGTTGGTTCGGACAACCGTGCCGCATAATCAAGCAGGGCATAGTGCAGTCCACGGGAAGAGCATTGATGCGGAAATCGACAAGTTCAAAGACCCGTATGGAGAATTTGGCAGTAGCGTATAAAACAAGGCCGACAGGAAGAGGCTACAGAACTGTTTGACAAGCTAGGATTAATGTTCCTCTCTAAAGGCCGAGAGAACGAGGCGAAAAAGATATTTGAGGCAGCGGGCTTCTACAGCGAATCATTAGAGAGTGGGAAAGAAGTGCCAGAAAGCGCCAGCAGGGCGGGAATGCGGTTTTTACTCGTGGCATCAATAGGCGACGTGTTTAAATGTTCAACGAAACTGGCCATAGTAATAGACGTATTTGGAGAATTTTGTAAAAGGATATTGTTGGAGATAAAGAAGCGCTAGGGCCTAATAAGATTCTAAATAAAGTAATTAAAGCCGCGGTAGAAGCGGTAGTAATACTACTTATTAATACCGCAACTGCTTGCCTTTAGAGAGGCGAACTACCTAAATACTTTAGAATAATAACTACGGTTATCCTACAAAAAGTAAAGCAAAAAGACTGCTCCCTTCTAAAAAGCTACTAACTAATTACACTAGAAAATACCCTAGGAAAGCTTTTAGAAAAGATAGTTATAGAACGTATATAAGAAGTAGTAGAAGTATAGGACCTGCTACTATAAATATAAATAGGCGCAAGAAAGAAACAATTAACCCTTTTAGCCCTCTCCTTAATTACCTCTAGCATTTAAGCGGTATAGCAAGCTTACCTAGGATATATTATATCTATCCCTTAACCCATTAGGGTCCTTAGAGAATTCGCTACTAGATTTAATTGGGCACCTGTATTAAACCGGGTTCTCTAATTAGCTGGTCCCTTATTAATAACTATAGGACCCAAATTAACGGGTTAAGGGATACTAAGCATAGACCTAAGTAGAGCCTTTAATTGACCGAGTTTACAAGGTCTATACTTACGGATCTAGATTTTAAACTTTGCTAAGCCAACTTCTAATTAGTCTAAAAAAAAGTTGTGGGTAGTATCTACTTGTAAAATATACGTAACGAATATTAAAACATTAAAACATTAAAATACCTTTTAGTTGACATCTTTATTAATATTTATTAATACTACTATACGCGTCTTAGCTATAGCAGAGCCTACTTTAATTAGGTGTAGTAAGTACTGTTTAATACAACCCCGTATTAATTTTATTAAGAACAGCCTATCTACTAAGCTTTTAAAGCTATGTTAATTATATCGGTTAAAGGCGCGTTTCTTCTATATATTACCTCTACTTCTGCTTACTTCTCTAGGCCTTTAAATATAGTTTAAATAAGCGGAATGCTTTTATAGAGCTAGGTTCTATTACTAAGACTTATCCTATAAAGCGCCAGCTAAATGCTCCACCTAGAAATAGTGCTAAGAATGCCTTTTTACCTCGCGGCTAGAATAGTTAAGATACCCCTAAAATTGCCTAGTAATGGAGGGCAATTATAGCAATATAACGGGAGCACCGCTTTCTAAATCGGTAGGGTAAAGCTTACTTACAGACTCCTCTACTATATACACCAGATAAGGCTCTAATACCTTCTCTAACGGCAATACCTACCTTAGCGTTAATACCACCTGTTTTGGGGCAAGCTCCGACTACAGCTATACCACCCATTTTAGCTATTAATTAGGAGCAAATTAAGAAGTTTAGGAGTGCGCTATAAGCTAAACGTATAGAGACGTATAGGTGTTATAAGGGGTAGTGGTTTTAAATAGGCCTAGCTACGGAGGGTGATAATATCAGTATATATAAAGCCTATATTAGGGACGCCAATAGCCTTAAGAATCTAGCCCTTCCTTCCCTATTTAGTAAAGGCAACGAGCTCGATCTAGGGCCCGTTCCTAGCTTCCTACCTATACTTACCGCGGTAAAGGAGCTTCTAATTGCCCGCGTATACGTTTATCTATAAGTCGTACGTGTACGCGGCTAGCAATATCGCTATACTAGCCACGTTTACTACTTTGGCCAGAATATACTAAAGACTTAGAGGTAGCTACCACGGCTACCTTCTAAACTCAATATACTAGTCATAAGGCCTACGGCAGCAGAGGGTGGCAAATACCTAAGTTAACGGTTTACTAAGCGGTATACCATAAGGCGCTCTGCTATAGTATATTGGCTTTCCTTTCTAAAGATCAATTATCCGAATTACCGCAATATTAAAATATGTAGTAACTGGCTTACTAGCTTACCCGAGAATGGTTCTATATTAGATTAGCTGCCTTTTATTAATAAGTTAGATTCTAATTCTAGTAACCTAAAAGCTTACCCTCCTCCTAGGCTGTAGGCTATATTAGCTCCTACAGGCAATTATACTCCTACTATTAATTATCTACCTGTTGGGCTTGGTAATAATATATAGGATAGCAAATTTAACAATAATGTACTAGATACTTTGGTTCCTAATCTAGCGCCTAATCTTAGTAAATTAGAGCTTCTAAGTCGCGAGGTTTAATATTAGCAAGGCTTATAGGCGGGCCTAAAAGTTCCTACTATGCGGCAGACACCTCTCTCTAAGCGATTAACTAATTATATTATACGCAGCGCCTTTCCTACATTATTCCCTTATAGTAAAGCTAATTTTAATACACTATAAAGACGTATGGTTACCCTAGCTGCGTACGCTAAGCATATGCTTAAGTATTAGGACGGTCAATTTGGCCGCTACCCCTTATTTCGCTACTATCTGTTTAATCGGATTATAAAAGAGTAAGCCCTTAAAGCCACCAGCTTCCTTTATAGTCGATTTATTAAAAGTAGCCTATTTCTAAATAAGCTTAGTAATCTTATTAGTAGTAGTAGGGGTAACTAGATTCTAAATAGGATTATACGGTATATATAGAAGCTTAAGGGCACTAGGCCTTACTGGAGACAGAAAAGAAATAAGCTTATAGCTTATGCTAAAAATATTAAAAACGGGTCTCTATTCTTTACACTTAGCGCTACTAATTTATATTAGTATAATCTACAGTCTTATATGCCTTATTTTAATAAATATAAGGCTGTTAATAAGGCTTGGCGCCGTCGGATTGCATCTTAAAATCTTAACAAAAATTCTTATATTACTGCTTACTGGCTGCATCGCCGCTTCGACCTATTTAAGAAGCATATACTTATAGATCTATTTAATAGCACTAACTTTTGGTTCTGGTTTAGGTGGTAGGTATAAGGTAGCGGTTATATATACGGTTTCTTATAGTATTTAACGGCTCCAAAGCTAAACACGTTAACTAGTAAATTAAGAAAGGCGTTTGCTAAGTACTAGGCTACTTTTATATCTATATTAAATCCTAATTAATCTAGGCCTCCTAATCTTTAATATCCTTCTGCTCTTAGCTATAAAGAATAGCTTAATAGTAGTAAGCTGCTTACTACTTACCTTAATTAATTTTAACGCTACCGTAGTTACACTAAATCTTACTGCTTAAGGTTAAAGAAAGGCTCCGCTAGAGTAAAGGGGTGCCGCTTTTACTTTCCATGCTCTCTCCGTAATAAGGCCGCTATATTAAAGGATTAAAATCTACATTACTGGACGTTCTGTCCGTAGCGTAATAATAAGCTTCTTAATAGTTATAATACAGCTATAATATTAGCGTAGATGGCTAATATTAATACTTCGCCAGCTACAAGTATATTAGTAATAGTTAACTATATAGGTAAATATTGCAGTAAGAAGGAAAAGAAGTTAACTTCCTACTAAGAGTTACTCTAATTAGTACAGCTATATGCTAATAGTCTTTATGCCTTTAGCTTAATAGTAGCTAAATTTATAAATAAGCTTATTGCTAAACGCGATTAGTTGGCGCAGGAAGTATGCTATCTACTTCTTAACATTCCCCTTTGCGAAGGCTCTAGGAACGTAGTAACTTTAGATTACCAATAGGAAGACAATTAAAGCGCTGTGTACGAGCTTAAGGACGGGCAACTAGAGGAGCGCGGACTATCTGCTTATAAGAAATATAAACGCCGCCCGGATAAGGTAGCGGACGTTACTTTCCTTAATTTTCTACTCTATTTTAATTACATGAATTATAAGCGTCGGCTAAGAGCAAGGCCTTAAGTTATATTATACTTTCCACGCTATAAAGGCAATCCTTCCTATCTGCAGTATTCTAAGTTCTATCGTATAAAGCTCCTTCTTTATTACCCATAGAGGGAGTATAAAGAAGTAGCTACTTATACTAATAAATTCGGGGCCTTAAATTACGTGGCTTCCTATTAGGCTTATATTATATCTTATTAGCACCTACTTAACTACTTCTATAATCGGACACTAGAGGAAGCTTATAAGGCTGCTGCTAATATTAATAAGTTTAATAACAATTTCGTAGACAATTTAGAGCTATATTAGTCTTTTAAAATACTATATACCCGTATTTAAAATACTAATATGGTTAAAGTTAAGGATCCTAACAAGCTTAGTAATATGGAGCTTAATCGTAACTATAATTAGGGTAGGCATTAAGGTATATACCCGCAGCTTAATAAGAGGACTTATTAGTAGGATATATAATTACAGCCTCTACTACAGAGCCACCTACTACAGACAGTAACTCCGTTCTCCCTATAATTAGCCCAGCGTTATATTTATAATATTATAGTTAGTTACTACAGGCAGATCTAGATAGGCCTTAGTTCCCCCCCACTGCGGGTTAATATTAATAGAGAGGCAGGAACTAGCAAATTATATCTTATTATAGTTCTATCTACTATGCTCCGTAATATAGTAATATCTAATAGCAAGCCGTCACTATTAGTTCGAGCCACCCCTACTAGAGTAGCTACCTTTAATATTAACGGCAGAACTATATACGAACTATTAAGGTTGCCGGTAAACCGTCCCTTTAAGGAATTGCCTATTACTAGTCTTACGCCCTTATAACAGGCTTTTAAAGATATTCACTACCTTATCCTTAATAAAAAATTAATAATTAGGCAAGTACATCTAGCTTAGATTAATTACCGCCTCTATTAAATCTATCCTATATATAATAACAATTACTTTAGAGACTTAAATGTCTTACTAGTAGGCGATTTTTATTAACTATCCCCTATATATCAGACGGCCTTATATAGTAGTTTATCTACTCACCCATCGGAGCTTATTAGCCGTAGAAAAGAAGCCTATAAGGCAATTAACCGAACTATTGTCCTTAATTAAGTTATGCGGCAGAATGGTAATAACGTTAAAAGTTCTATATTTAGAACCGCCCTTGCCAAGCTACGTATTAATTCTATAAGTAATTTAACTTAGAAGCTTCTTTTAACTAGGTATTAGCAGGGCTTATCTATTAATAACGTTATAAGCTTTAACGACGTAATCCAGCTCTATAACACACGCGCAGCTATAGGTAAGTATAATGCTATCCAGCTTCGCGACCTTTTACGGCCGGTAGTAGTTATTAAGTCAGCAGACACTGGTATAGGTATATAAAAGGTTACTCCTAATTAGTATAATACTATACAGAATTTAACCCTATATATTAGCGCTAAAGTTATACTAATATAGAATATCTGGGTTAAACTAGGCTTAGTAAATAGCACTATTAGTATAGTTAAAAATGTTATATAAAAGGAGCACGCTAATATTAAAAAGAATCAGCCCTAGGCACTGCTAATTATAGTAGATGGTTATAATAGGCCTGCCCTATTTACTTAGCAGGATAGAAGAAAGGTTATCCCTATCTTTTCTATACTTTATAAATAGGAGGGTATAAAAGGCTCTTACTCACGGCGTTAATTTCCAGTCACTTTAGCTTTTACTCTTACTGTGCATAAAAGCTAGGGCCTAATACTTACCTAGGTAGTTCTAGATATTAAGGAAAAAGATAAAACAGCTGGGCTAACCTATATAGCAATCTTACGAGTTAAGAAGCTTTTAGGGCTTATATTTAAACGTAGGTTTAATATAGAATGATTTTAGTTATCTATAAGTAAGACCAAAGAGGTATAACAAGAAGATTTTATACGGAGGTAGTAGCAACTACTTGTAAATAACTTTTCCTAATTATAAAATTATATACTGGCGTGGAGGTAAGTAGAGAATATAGCATTTGTTTTAGTTTTCTAACTTTTAAATAGCTTAACCGCGAAATCCAATTTTCTAAATTTTAACCCCCCTATCCGTCTTACCTTCTTACCACTTTTAGAGCTATTAAATATACATACAATAGTATATAGGGAGACTTTGCAGTATTACTAGATTAATATTACTGCTATCTATAGCGTTAATTAATTTTTAGAATTTTTTAATTTTTTTAAAGGGCGGAACTGTTGCTTATATAAGAAGTTACGTAACCTCCAAGAATATATAGATAATTGTAATAATTCCTAACTAAGAACCCTCTTTCTAACCTTATAGCCTTACTTAGACTATTTCTACTACCTTTATAGTATTTTAAGCTTCTTTACCTATTAAATAAACGGATGATTAACCCTAGTTAATAAACGTACCCAACTAATAAACAAACTAACGAATTAAATTAAAAGTTTAAACGTCTAAATAAGGTTCTGTTAAGACGCTAGCTAAACCCTAACCTAGAGCCTTCCTAACCTATTAAATTATAAAAATAATAACCTCTCCTAAATTAAAAATTAACCTTATCCTTAACAAGCCATCTAATTGTATTTAATAGTTCTTTATTATCTAAGACACAGCCAAACTAATAAGGTATAGTAGTATATTAACCTATTTAAAAAGAAAGACAGTCTTCTAAAGCTAGAACTACTAAGTCAGCCTATACTAAGAGATGTACTACTTGCGGCTATATTAATAATAAAGCTAGACCTAAACTAGCTTACTGTATATAACCGGCTCTACGCTAAATATAAAGATGATCTACGTATACACCAAAAGCAAAAATAGGCTATAAACGATGTTAACAACTATATCGTTTGCACTAATATCGGTAGCCTACCTTCCACTTATTAACAGCCTTAGTAGTTAAGTACATTAAATATTTAAGGCGTCTCTACTACTATAGTAGCCACTATAGTAATAAAGACACCCCATATCTTGGTAAGTAATTAAGCCCATCTTATATAAGAATCTCGTGCTATTAATACTTACTAAATTACGTACTTATAGTGCCTCCTCCCATCTATAAATACTCCCTCCTCTATACCTTCCTCTCTTCTTTTCTTCTTCCTTATAAGAGCTAGAGGCGCTCTAATACTCCTCCTTAGTTTCCACTAAGGGATTTACCAGTCAACATAGCGATATAAATAGCATTAGATAAGGAGATAGGTAAGAAAAAAAATAGGAAGGGCGGAGGAACCTCTAGTAGGTGTCAGTCGAGCAACATTAATAGCTGGTTTTTATTACCTAAAAATTGCGTCACGTGACGACATTTAGGAACGCAAATATATACCTTGTCCTATACTTACCCCACTACTAAATATTCTAGATTTTGTACCCGGAGCTGCTTATAATAGGCATTCTTAAGAGATCTACCGGTTTAAAGCTCTATAATTAAACGTTATTAACGTTTTATATAGGGGTCATCAATCAAGCTCCCAGGACATAATTTTTAAAGTTTAACACCACACTAATATTATAACTTTCTTACAGTGGCCGAGCCATCTCTAATCTCCTCCTTTCCCTCTCCTCCCCTTCCTCCCCTTCCTCTATTGCTCGGCGCCGGGCCATTACGTTGTTGCTAAGCCATTACGTCGTCGCTGAGCCATTGCGTTGTTATACAATCGCGTCGTCGTGTTAAGGTAGTAGACAGCCACGCAGCGATTTGGTTATTAGGTAATTAAAAATATTTAGTATATAAAGCTTTAAATCGGAATCACAATTAACTGCTCTATTAGATCCTACGTAGAGGGCTCTACATTAAAGCTCTATAGTCTAAATATATACTAGCTTTATAACCAATATAATCTTAATTACTAGCTATAAAAGCTCTATTAAACGCCCCTAAGCTAGAAGCCTTTAAGCTAACAGCTTCTAGATTAAAAGCTTCTAAATTAAGGCTCTAAATTAAAGCTCTAAATAAAAGGCTTAGTAAGCGTAAACTTGGTCAAAAATTTCGTTAGTTTTTACCCTAATAATTATCTTTATAACCCTAGAACCCACCTTATAGTTAGTAAGACGATTTAACGCTTTATAGGCCACGCATACGAGATTATTAATATTCTATTAAAACCTATACCTAAAGAGTTTAAAATATGGGTTCTGGCGAACGAGGGCTATATATTAGACTTTATGTGGCACGCTAAAGGTAATA
>Ga0307515_10005115_pt1 | contig 26650 bp, 23 predicted proteins | sample 17_EM_MG_FD_194513 | JGI IMG/M metagenome (GOLD analysis project Ga0307515, IMG submission 194513) | Populus trichocarpa ectomycorrhiza microbial communities from riparian zone in the Pacific Northwest, United States - 17_EM | ecosystem: Host-associated > Plants > Roots > Unclassified | place... | reverse complement strand
TGATACAAGATGCATTCATATTAGAGATATGCAATACACCATGCATGTGAACGATCAAGTGGTCAGCAACATGCTCTGAGGGGAGAGTACAGGTTGGTCGCACAAAGTGAGGGTACTTTGTTCATGCCTGGATACTATGCGTGGCTTGTGTGGTAATCACACACGGCAGTTGATAGTCATTGCGATTAAGTGAGCTCTTCTCCCCACCCGATAAGCGGAGTGGATTCGGAGAGGCACGTTCCGGTCTGGAGATACGTCTCGACCTTAGCATGACGTAACTGAGGGATTAATGACGTAGGCATAGTGCCTAGAGCGAGCACTACTAAGTTGACTCTGGTAGTCTGGATCGCAATGTGACCTCGTATCAGTTACGAGCTTACGCGTCTTTAATCTACGTTGGCATAGCATCGGTTGGTCGCCAACTAAGTCTATGACGCAATTAAATAACTCATGTGCATGAGGGATTTAAGAGGCGCAAGCGTTATCGTATAGGGCGATAGACGTTCCAACTACCGACCCACACGTTTCATGGATGTCTGAGATAAGCAAGATAAGTGGGCTGATATTGCGCAATGGATGGCCTGATTGTTATCAGGAGCGTAACGCTTTCATACCACATTGCATGAGCACAATTACCAAGGGGTGTTGTGGCAAGTTATTGCCGGGCGCCAAGGAGGCGTGGCCGAGCTAACGCTATCAGAGCCTTGAGGAAGAACGGGCTATAAAGACACAGTGATGGTCGAAGGAATTGGGGATCATCAGCGAGCAAGTTAGCTTTCAGAACACCGAAGACGATCATACAATATTATTAAGAATTCTATCTATTTATCTACAAAGATACACTCGACACTATATCTTCCCTAATCAACCTACGCGATCATCCTTTGTATGCCTGGACACAGGTACACACCAGCCGAATACGCACTGCAACAAGTTGTCGAGACGTTCGGCAATCTTCTTTTCACTTTACACAAACACAATTTAATCCACACCTACCGAGTGGTTTTTCGTTTCGCGGAACTCGAGAACATCGATTACCTGGTGTTACGATATCTGAACACCGGATTGTTACCATTCGAGGAGTTTTCCGAGGACGGATCGTACGACGAGGAGACTTGATTTTTGTCTACAGAGGAGAGGGTCTGTGGTACAGGTTTAGAACGGGAGTTCTCGTTGTTCAGGAACGAGAAGTTGAGTCCTAGGATAAGACGAGGAGAGAAAGAGATATTTAGATAGGCCGCCGTACTTAGTTCAATAAAGTGTTGTATTGATTATTGGGACTAAGAACCCCCGTAACAGTCGAGACTATTCTCTGACTGGAATGTGCTCTGCCGTATCCTAGCCTGTTACAGGTAGGGGCGAAGAGTCCTCTGAATCGCATATTGACTATCAACTGCGGTGCGCGACAACGCGCATGCCCCGCAAAGTATCGAGGTGTGAACGAAGCACCCACACTTTGCGCGACTAATATGAACTCCCGCTACAGAGCTTATTACTAACCACTTGAATCATACATGCATAGGTGTTATGCATATCGTAGATATGTATGCATCCTGTAATTATAATCAAGTATCATCATCACTACTAGGAGACAACCCCTAACAGCCGCCTTTAGGGGCAAAAACAAAAGCGACATGCTCCCTGCTCCATCCTGAAAATCAGCGTCAATGGAGTGTCAACAATTTTTGGTCTTGCATCTTGGGTAATCTAAGTGTCGCTTTGTGGCAATAATTCATATACAAAGTATTGGCAGCCTTTTCAGGCAAAACAGTGCTTGACATCTAGGTTACCCCATCATGAAAATGAGCGTCAACGGAGTGTCAACAATCTTTGGTCTTGCATATTGGATAATCAAGGCATCGCGCAGATATGTGAGCTCATAACAGAACTATTGACCACCTTTATAGGCAAAAATACAAAATATAAAAGGAAAAACACAGATTCCAAAATAATCAATATCGCAAACTGCAAAACATGCAAAAAGAGATTCCTGGATGTTGAATACGTGATTTTGATAAGATATTATTATCAAACAGCAAAAACAAGAGCATTATATGAATCTTTAGATGGACCCGCTGGGCGACCCGCTGACAACCCTCCCTATTCAGACGGGTTGGGAGATTTCTATCCAACTGTACCTGAATTGATGTTTCAGGTAAATTGACGACCCATACAGCAAATTTGGAAATGGTTCGGTTTCAACTCGGACCCAGATCCGAAGTAATGTTCCTGAACCATTGCTAACACTACACTCAAGTTCAATACTAAGTTATTATTCGAATTTTGTAGACTAGTTATATATGCTCCAACTGATTGTAAATAATCCTGAAACTGTAGTTATATATGCTATCATGCCAAAGTGCCAATACTAGCTAAACTTAAAGCTATTGTCATAGAATCAATTATAACTGAGATATATTATTACTACTCTTTGTTTGCATGTTTATAATATCATTTTTGGCTATTAAAAATTATTTGTCTGAAACATATAACTAAATAGTATTTTTAATTTACTTTAAATATAGTTAGAAAGTACTAGTTACTGTAAGATTGTGATATTTTGTCTAATCATCTGAAAATTACCCTTTACAGTAATTATTTGCAAATTAATATTTATTTTACGTAATTTGTCCTCTAAAACTCAGCATAGAAGGTTTATTTATTTTCTAAGATAGTAATACTACTAGCTGTCACTCGGTTTTGTGTACATCTTCACCCCAGCACCCCCAGTTGGGGGCATGTATTTGTGATATTTGCCAGGGGGTCTCCATACAATATAGAAAAAGCTCAACTTTTTAAAATTCCTTTCCACTGCAATCACAATCAGGAAAAATATTTGGGCTCTATCAGATTGTAAAGAGCACTTAATAGAAGCATGTAACAGAGAGTGTTTTTTTGTTTGGACTTTTTTGGTAGAGTAAAGGCATGCTAAAATTAAGACTTAAAATGCTCCAAGTTAAAGTGTCCCCAATCATATCACCAGAATTTTATCGATCGGGATGGATATTGCGCTTAGAAATCCCAAACACATTTATAGACGACATATTTGTTTTTTCCTCCATGGTGCCGCCGTTCGCACCAAGCTGGATGCCATTGACCCAACTTCTAGGTTATGTCCCGTTAACCGGCTCCAGTTTGAAGGCAGCGTTTGTTTGTTTGTAATCATAATGGTTTGACGGCAGCGTTGCAATGTAGAGCTTTTTCCGCTGTGCGGAATCTCCACGGCTTGTTTTTAGCGGTTGAACGAGACTAACGGCCATGCATCAGCGATACAAAAGCCCGAGTTTAGGCCCTCTTGGGTGATCTCCTTCAATAGAAGAAGTTCCATAAAGCTCAGTTACGACAAACCGACCCACAATATGACGACTATAGAGTACAGTTTTCGCGGTTGGATAGGATTGGACGCCCAGTCCGCGGACGGAAACCTTGTAGAGAGAGAGTACGATGTTAAGACGTTTGAGGAGAACGACGTCGACATCAAGATTACTCATTGTGGTATCTGTGGTGAGCTCCCTTCCCGCCCGCCCTTGTGTATCGACATTATATCTGATGGAAATAGTGGAAGTGATATACACACTCTTCGCTCAGGCTGGGGAAGGGCTCGTTGCCCTTGCGTTGTTGGACACGAAATCGTTGGAACCGCAGTAAGAGTTGGTCAGAGGTTTACGCATGTCAAGGTGTTGGCGCACAGATCAGCTCTTGCCTAAAGCCTGACTATGAGGAATGCGCTTCCACTAAGGAACCATACGTATGCACACCCCCATTCTTCTTCTTGGTCTCATTCTTAGCTAATAGAGTCAGTGCATTCGCATGGTTGGAACCTATGGCGGCCAATACCCAGATGGTAGTAAATCCTACGGCGGATATGCGGATTACACCCGTGTTCCCTCTCATTTCATTATTCAACTTCTGATGTCTCCCTCCCTTCCGAGATCCTTGCACCCATGCTTTGTGGTGGCATCACCGTCTATAGCCCCCTCGTACGCAACGGCTGTGGCCCCGGTAAGAAAGTTGGAATCGTTGGCTTGAGAGGTCTTGGTCACTTCGGCGTCCTCTTTGCCCGAGCTCTAGGCGCTGGCAAAGTCGTGGCCATCTCTCTTAAAGCAAGCAAGCAAGCGTGTCGATGCCCTCGAGATGGGCGCTGATCTCTACATCTCCACCGACGAAGACAAGAATTGGGTTAAAACCCATGCACGTTCGCTCGACCTGATTGTCTCCACAGTTTCTTCTCCCAATATGCCGCTCACTGGATACCTGACCCTACTCAGAACCCATGGAGAGTTTATTCAAGTTAGTGCGCCGGAGGATAAGCTACCTGCCATCAGTGCATTCGAACTGATAGGTCGGGGACTCAAAATCGGAGGCAGCATGATTGGCTCACCGCAGGAGATCCGATATATGTGTATTGGCAGCCGAGAAGCGCGTCAAGATTTGGGTTAACCTCTGGCCGATGGATAAGGCTAATGACGCAATTGGGGCATTCGACCAAGGCAAGCCGAGGTATCGGTTTGTCTTGGTGAATGAAAAGCACGCCGAGTTTCCAACAATAGGAGGGGTAAGGTTGTAGAGGTTGGTAATCATGACCTAGACATATAGACTTAGACTTCGTACATAGACTAGATATGGAAAACTTGTATTGGCGCACCTTGTGCAAATCTGAACATAGGCTATGTAAAACTAGCCCCCCGCAGGATCTTGTGCGCGGAGATAATCACACGGTAGCCGCGACGAGGCATGACGAAAGGGCCAATTTTTGATGATGAAATGGCGCTGCCTAGGGGCGTTCCAGATGGGACTCATGCACACCACCATATGTACTCTCCCAAAACACTGAAAGACAGTAACCTAGTTATCCCACGTGTATGTTACATACGGTCTGTTTTCAGCGTAAACAATGGCCCTATCATTAGCACTAGACCACCTAAATCTCACACATCAAATGCTACTCTACCTCATTACACATATAGCAAATAGACATTCGTATGGATCCAAGCTTCCATCATATGCACCCAGAGCCATCAATTCTCTCCAAAGCACCTTGCATTTCCTTGACCCAACTGTCCCTTCTTTTACCTCCTCCCACCACAGCATTCATACCCTTTTCCAAATTCACTGCCGCACACAAAATCGCCACCACGACATCCACCATCTCAATCTGAATACCTTCAACAATCCACATCTGCCCAGTGACCATATCAACGCTGATCAACGGCTCCTCGTGAATCGCACCATAAATATTTGCAACATAGCTACAAACCGTCTTTTCTGGCTCGGTATTCGATGATACCCTCTTCCGTCCCATCGTCGGGTGATATGCTGGCTTCCTAAGTTTCTCGCCGATAAACCGCTCTGCCTTCTGGCTAAAGTTCTTGTCGAATCGAGAGCAATTTTCGCGACCCCATGTGGAATCCGCGGTAACTTCTTGAAGAACCAATCTCCAACTGCTGTCCTCGATGATAAACCAGTAGAAGCCTTGCTTCCCGCTCTTGTGCGGCGAGGTGAAGAATACGTCAATTCCAGGAACCCCGCAGATCTCCTCGTAGGTGGTGTACACGATTTCACCAGCAGTCGTCCTCGTGGTGGGCGATCTGGGAGTGGTTGAAAACAACGATACCAATGGACTGTTTGGTTTCTGGGGACCGCCAATGGCGGTGACATGAGGTTCCAGATAAATCCGACAAGCTGGGACATCTTTGAATGTGGTGGGCACCTTTTCTGGGAGGCGCGGCGGGGAGTCCAAGTCTAGCGCTATACAGTGGAAGAACACTCCCAATCCTCCCTTCTTCTCTTGCTTTGCCTCCAGTTTTCTTGCCTCCAAAGCGGATTCAAGCCGGACTTCAACAAATTCCTCTTTCCAGCGGAGAGACAACCGAGCCATTGTTATCTCTCCCGGTGGTATTGCGATCGGTGAGGAGACATCAATACGGAGAGGAATTTCAAGTCCAATTTTTAGATCGCGGTTGCGCTCAACCGTAACGCCACGGCGCTCGGTGATACATTGAAGCCCAAGGAGCTCCAGGCCCGCAAGAGGTTTAGTTGGTTTCTTGGGAGAGGGGAAAATGGATGCAAGCTTGTCCGCCTTTGTTAAGGGAGTTGAAGGCGCCGAAGACGGAGACTTGATCATTGTGATGGACGACTTGTGTGCTCTGTCAGCTGGGTGAGGAATAGGATTGAAGAGATACAGAGGCGTAAGAGGGGATGGACCAATGCCATAAGAGGTTGCTGGGTCGGTGGTGCTGATAACCGTTAATGGCGGGGAGAGAAGAGTTGTGCGTTTACCTACCCGTAAACATTCAGAATTATCAGGTCATCATCACCACGCTCGGACAGATGCCTTCCATGAGAATAATCGGCTCGCTTTGGCGACTTGGTTGTGAACTCCGCAAGCTTGTGTGCGGCGACAGGCCAGCGGGTTTTGAGATGTGATAGGTGAGGGTGGAGGTCTTCAAGAGGGGAAGTGAGGGGTTTGTGTATGCGATTTTCAGGACTGAAAGCAGCTGCCATGGTAGTGACGATAGATTGCTACAGTCCGACAGGAGCGAAGTTGAAATTGGCGTCAAATTGTTTGGCAGTTGCGCAGCACGGGAATTTAAATTTTGATACTGGCTGGTTTTAAACCAGGAGTTGCCTAACGCACTCGTCCAGAATGAAAAGCAATAACAAGTAGCCTAACTTTCATTCACTCTGGGGTAAAATTCGCCAAGTCGCCAGTGTTAACATTGGCTCGAGTGACATGTGATGATGCTAAACTACAGGCTCAAAACGCCAAATTCCATGCCAGCATCTCTCTTCCCTATATTTCCCGCCCACATTATTTAGCTCCTACTCCATGACACTTGTCCTACCGTTTGCAATTCCGTCAATGCGATCTGCAGATCTATATCTGCTGCCCCATCAATCACCAAACCGTCTTCCCTGCAGTGTCATCGACAGCGTCAACGATATCTGCTGATTCAATAGCACCGACAAAAGTTATATTTTTCGCCTCATGGCTACCCTCATTTTCCGCTTCTGTCGGGCTGGCCTCGTCAATTTCTCCCTCCAACCCAACCCGGGCTATCGCCAATACCCCCGTACCTGGAAACCTAAACGCCGACAAATCAGTCTCCCCTCTCTCCTCCTCCTCCATATACTCTCTCTCCATCTCATCTGAATAAACACTATCATCGCTTCTATCACTCTCCGCTCTGTCATCTTCATCTTCCCACAACATCCAACAAAGCAGCTCCCATCTGAGACTAGAACTCCTTCTTCCAAGCACCCTGCCCCCGGTAATTCTCCCGTCTCTCCTCTCAGCAGCTGAAGACTCCTCCTGCGCTTCCCGGGCAAGAAACGAGGCCGAATACCCCAATTTCCATCTTGCAGCAATGGAGATCAACGAACGGAGATTTCCGTGCACGAGAGGGGAGGTGATGATATCGCGACAGGAGATGCAAAGGGTTAGAGGGCACCTAGTGCAGCGGTAAAGCTGATGAGCAATCGAGTCGCAAGATGTACATGGCCCTGGGGCAGAGCTGTGGCTAGCGAAGGATGTGTGGGGGAATGTATGAAGGAACGAGCGGTAAGGGTGTAACAGCGGTGAGATACGACTGACGGATGGCGTATTTGAGCATATCATCTGGGTCAGTGAACTGTGGTGACGGTGGCATATTGTGTGAAGTTGATTCAGAGGACGATGGATAAGCCAGGGATTTACAAGGTTAATCCGGATGATGATAAGGCGGGAAATATTAACCCTGGGTATTGATCTAAAAGTAGGACCATAATTCGAGTAATACGGTAAATGTTAAACTTTGATACTGGGGCTCAAACCCGGGCTTCTCGGTAGATAAGGTTACTATTGATTTTCAAACTCAATCTGAAGATTTGCGAGTCAGGATATATATAGTAAGGACTAAACGATGACATAATATGGCCTCGATTCCTTGCGGAAGACCAGTAACAAAGTCACAAGAAACGGCGCTGGAGCGGAGGTGCGTCATGTACCGTCACTCGCAAATTACTTATGTGCCAATTGTTGCATATATGGTCTATCTCCCTGGCGTATGGCTTCAGTTGGGCTGATGCATAATCTCTCTAAGATGATGGTCATTCCAGACTCAGCTGGAGATGCCAGCTGAGTGCGCATGCATGCGAACAAGACATACAAGATATACTCCGAATACCGTATATATAAGATCACGAATGTACCTGTACTTGAGAATACAAGCTTCTAGCAATCAGTACATTTCAACACCAATGTTGCGAATGTAATGCGGAAGAAGTCTATTGAACTATCTAAGGGAGAACCTCTGTCTTTATATACAAGAGAGCCTAGACCTCTGTGGAAGTCTATGGAAGCCCATGATTGGAAATACCAGTGGCGAGTGAAAACTCGTGTATGAGTACGACAGCTTGTGAGTCAACTCGGCGACCTCAGTGTATCGGCGACTTCCTTCTAGGTCATATAGTAACAGCAAAATGTTGCATATCCTGTGGTGGCAAAAGGTGGCAAAAGGCCGCGCAAACTATCACCACTCTCTTGTACTATATATTTCGAGTTTTTCTCCTTCTCTCCTTCTCTCCTTCTCTCCTCACTGTATCATAGAATCTACGCACACGATTCCCCCCTTCATTAGTAACACAAAAGTTGAGATATGTATGTACTTAACCGGACTTCAAAGTGATCGTTTAGCTTACCTACCGGCTCACAATGATTACCCTGCTAGCATACTAACACTCACTGACGAATTTAATAGATCCTCGGACGAGGTTCAAGTCTGTACATACGGGAAATCCTTATCCCCTATATGCTCGATTCCCTTTGATTTGTTGCAATTTTAGCCTTGAAGATTGATTGGTCAGTTCAACTTCAGGCTGAGCAGTTAGTGTTTCCGATTAGTTGATAGAACTGATCGGCATTCAGGAGAGGAAATGCAACAAATTTAAGGAAACCCAGAGTGCGGGGATAATCCGCTTAATACTTGTCGGTGATCATTTCCCTCTCCCGAGGCTAGCTAGAATCATAGCATATAGCAGGGGGGTAAGTACTCGCATCTGGGAGTAAGGATTGGACGTTCCTGTTCTGGTATTAAATTTTGCTGAGTTAAGGGGTGGAAGTCAGTGCACTCTCCAGCTTTACCATTTTTACCATTATTCAGATCGCACTTCACCTAAAACTGTGTATGGGCTTACCGTTTCTGTGTAGTTGTTTGCCAGAACAGGAGCGTCCGATCCTTTACCCCCAGACGTGAGTACTTGAGCAGTATTTAATCCTCACTCAAGTTTTGAACCGCTATGACCCATAGCCATGTCATTCTAGCAGCTTACATGCTCAGAATGACAGTATTCTATGCTTCTTCAATGACAAATTACGTCCGTATTCCAACATTTGCTGCATTCTACATGTAGGCCCAACTAACCGACACGCAGAGTACCTTGATCACCCTCGATCATGCTATTGCAGGTTCTAGAAGGCTCTAGGGCGATAAGAGGTTAGTAAGGAGAATAAATTTTACGTATATAAACTCTGGAATTTCCATGAGCTTCCGTGGCCTAGACAAATAACCGATGATCCCAGTTCGCTGAACCCCGGTTTTTTGACCGATTCCCAACTCTCGGTAGATTCTCCGGCCGGCTGAATCCCAGTCTTTTTATCACAGTAGGTTTGTAGGGCTGTAAAGCGGTGTACTTACCTGGACGGTGCCCTCGGGCCTCAGAATTCCAGCAGCCGTCCCGGCCGAATGCCCCTCACATTTTATCCTCCGTTCAACTTGCATTAATCCCAGAGGAGAACGAAGGGCCAAGCCGAATGGCGAAATCCTCATGAGGTGGACCTCACAGGCAAAAGCCTAAGGCGCGGGTGGGTGGGTTGAGATCGCCCCATTTTTAACTATTCCAGCACACGGTATACGGAGGCCCATAAGGACCTATCCCGCCATAATTCGGAGTGGCGAGCGTTTAGCTAATTAACAATCTCTCAAGCCATAAGTTAACAATTTTTCAAGCCAGAGTTAACAACATCACAAGCCATTATAGAGTTACATCACGGAACTCACTGCAGCTTGCAAAGTTCGCGCAAACTTCATCGCGAAACTCACCGCAGCTTTCAAAAATCACCTGAATTTCTGAAGCATCCTAAATTTTTGCAGAATTTTCTCTGCATATATTCCTAAAAGTACTCTGAACTTTTGTGGTATCTCTCCATTCGCAGCCATTCGCAGCCCCTCCTATAAACTTTCCAGCCTTCCTCTGCTTTTGCAGCATATCTCATCTCACTGCCAGTCTTCTTTTGCTTTGCAGCATCTCTCTATTTACAGCTAGTAGTAGTCGCTACAGTTAGCAGCTCTTAAGTACTATCTTCAAATGCACCTGTGCACCGGCTCCAACCAGCTTATTTTCAGCTCAGAAAAACCGTCTCCAGCCAACTCCCAATGAGACCATTACTACTGCCTCTCGAGTGTTCCTCACCAACCCAGACACCGGGAAAATGACCTTGCGTGACACACAGCTCATAGAGATGTTGTTTTTCAGACGGTATTCCATAGCATATTTGATGCGTGGCACTATGAAGTTCTATGAACCTGTTCGTTGACTAGATAACTATGATACACTGACAAACATCTGCACTTGATACTATACATGATGCTGCGTTGACTCTATACTTCCAATCGCACTTCAGAGAAAAGCTAGAAACGTCATAGTGCTTTCCGACATTCACGCAAACTTTGAAAGCAACCCAGTGTTCGGGGATGCGGAAAGGTGGAAATATCACTGCAATTTGAAAGATAACAATTCATTTCAGGCTTTGGTGTAAGTGAAAACAGGATTTGACCAAATTTGCGATCTAGCACACGAAATAAAGTTCGATAGCCTGCACAGTGGTTAATGGCCTCAGCTGTTGCTAAATAAAGTCACGGTGGCCTGAGAGATAGTTAACTCATGGCTTGAGAGATTGTTAACTCGCTAAGCGCCCACTCGACGCTCGCCACTCCGAATTATGGCAGGATGGGTCCTTATGGGCCTCCGTAGGCCTCCGTAATTCCAGCACACGATATCCCATTTACTACCACAGGATAGCACTTGTGGCTTACCAAGGTACTCCATGGAATATCCTCTAGGCCCCGGCTAAATTGAGTTTCTGCGTGAATTACGACATGGATGAGTGATTGATAGGATATGATCGAAATCACATTATTGCTAACGACTCTGCTCCAGGAGTACATTGATCGGTGATTTGAGTCTACAAAGCGAAGATAGCAATCACATCAACTTCGAAGCTTCATTATACATTAGTTCTATAAAGACCCTTTTACTCCGTAAACCCCAATACAAAGAAAACACATTTCTCCATTAATTATCGTGATACCCGTCATCATAGCTATGTCTATCTGCTCCAGCTCCCATATCGCAACGAAGAATCTCCCACCAATACTCCCTCAGCCAACGTAGCCGTACTGACATAACTCCCAACGAGATACGCACGGGAACATGAGTTGTATTCGAAGGTGCAAGGGTTTTAATGCTGTCCCTTTAATGAATAAATGTCCCCGACATGACTAATCGTGGGCGAGGGACTTACATTGTCAACAAAATGGACAACGCCATTCTTAACGAGGACATCAGACTTTACAATCTTCTCGCCGTTAACGCTCAGGATTCCATCAGAATCCTTGCTAATCGTCAGATTCGTTCCAGACGCGGCCTCCAACGATGTTCCTGGTACGAGATCGGGTGAATATCCCACGAAATCGAAGACGACTCGCGCTTTAACGTCGCAGTCCTGGCCGGAGTTGAGAGGGGCGAATACGGTGATTCCGGGACAGTCGTCGAGCTTGTCGACCAGGTTTTCTCGTTTAATAGCCTCAAAAAAAGCCGTCAATCCTTTATCGCAGAGGGTCTCGGAAAGGGCATATGGAAGGCTAAAGTATCTATTATATACCATTGATCAGCATTTGTTGGTTAGAGGTATTCGAATCGGGGCTACATACGCATCCACGGGGAAGATCACACCACCCTTGAACATAATTGGAGTGCCCGAGGTCTGCACAATATCCCCTCCTCCTGTCGAGATCTCTATCCCATCTTTTTGGTACTCGTAAGTGGAATTGGCGCGACGCGCCACCAACCTTTGCTTCAACCCGGGTCCTAAGTTAACATATTCCGGATCGTCCAAAAATGTGTCTCTGACACCAATGGGATATTCGATGGTCACGTTTTTTCTCTCGTAATATCGTCGTTGCATAGAACGGGTTGTACGTCGGACTTTTGGTTTTATCCGGGGATCTGACAAGTAGTAGCCGAACTTGAACTCCTTCGGTAGTGCGCGAGATCCTAGGAGCGAATCAAGCATCGGCGGGGCGTTTGGAGAGCTATTCATAGGTGCGAACACTTGAATTCCGTTGGTGTTGGTATTGGCCTTATTAATTTCCATTTTCAGTTTGTTGAGCTCGGGATCGTTCATCATCAACTTGTAAAAATTCGAGAGCATTGGTTGTGATTGAATCGCTGCCTCAAGCTCCATAGATGGTCCTTGGGCATTGACTGTGGCCATGAGGAGGAAAGTTGGAGTGAGGAGGAATGCTGATGGGAATTTCATTTTGTCGGTTAGAGAAACAGAAATGAAGAGGGGAATTGTAGTTATTGTTGAGGAAATCGTGGTATTTCTCGGTAGTGCTAGTATATTTTGGATGCGGGGGGGAAGAATATATATACATGGTCATTGTTATACTTGGAATATATATGCGGTCGTTGTTGATGGATGATGCGGGCACGTGGTAAAGAAGGCGGTGCGGTGTGGCTGCTGTCCTGCATTGCATCCATGACAACGGCTTGTCTGACTTTACCATGTGTATATATAGCTGCCTTCACTACCAGCGTGGCGTAGGAGAAAAGCTTTCTTGATATACCTAATCGATACACAATCTTCTTTCACATTGTGGTGTGTGTGAAGGAAAATACAAGACTATCGAAAACACCATCTCATTCGTCTTTATGCAAAATATATTGCAGTGTGCGCTGATGTCCGCCATTACCCATAGCCCTACCCGCTGCTCGCTGATGTTGGCAAGCTGTATCTACGAATAATGGTTTGCGCCACGGCATGCGAAAAAATTGGAAGATTGGCAAGGGATCGACCACTCGATTCGCCAAGCCAAGTGCATCGGCTGGTGTTGAATCATTATGCCAGAACTGTACCTGGGATCTGGACCACATCTTCGTGAAATGGTTCGTTATGGCACTTAGATCATTAATTACGGTAGTTATACCTACTTAAGTACTTAAGTATATGCAACAGCGAGTATAGCAAACACTGAACATAACAGGACCTGGGAACCTGGGATGTATGTACCGTATGTAGCACTTTGCAATGACCAGCTAATTGGGATATCGGAAATCGTTTGGTGCTCAGCCCCAGACCGCTACTGGCATGCTTGCTTATCCAAAATTCTACACGAGTGCGCATGCGGCATTTCTGAGTTTGCCATTTTTATCATCCTCTTCACCGATAAATAAAAAAAAGCAGCCATTAAGATAATACGTATTTTTACATTTCAGCCTCTTATAATGTCACTCTTATGCTACTAGTAGTACGTATAGATGGATTATCTCCGTGCAAGATGCATTCCCAGGGCTATGTCTGAACACTAAGGTTCAATCCACAGCATGCGGCTAAAACATGCAGCGCAAACAACTCGCCCTTGTGTATCTAGGGATTTTTGCAGGGTGCACATTTAGACATGCCTACTTCAACTAATAGCTGATCGCTTATAGCGATTATATATATCCCGTGAGATATTCAACCTCAAACCTTCCTCCCCCCTGTATTGAAAATCTGCATCCGGTCGTCAAATCCTCCAGAGGCATTCAATGGACCTCAACAACCTCTACACGCCGAAAAATGTCACCTACATCCTTGGTGTGACAAAGTGGTTCTGGATGCCTATGCAAGATGGCAGCATCACTCGAGTCGTTGCAGTTACAAGTTCACAGGGCACAATGTGGGTTGCCGCATACGCCTTGCTCCTCATCCTGATCTTTGTCGCTATCGCTCAGATTCTCAAGGATCTAATAATTTCGGTCTTTCCTCTCCGTGGCAACGGTAATCGGTACGCCATGTTGGTCGGATACTACAACACGAACGATCCAATCTCCATCATCATTATTGCTATATCCTACTGTTGGAAATGCATTGTTTATATTAAAGGAGATGGTCTCTGGGACATAGACTGGGGGACATTCTGGCTGGGGATTTCGCTTGTTGTATTTTCTATCGCCCTGCTTTTGGCTAATTCCGTCGGTGGTCTTTTGGTACCTGGAAACTTGCGCCTTGGTCATGTCGCCAGAGTATCACCGGGCAGTATCTTTTACCCCGCTGTTAACGAAAGTATTTTACATGAAGTCTGGCAACACTTCACTGGACCGGCATGTGCCCGCGCTGCAGCAGACTTAGTCCAGGCGAGAAAGGCCCTGGCACATAAATACAACTTCTCGGCTGCTTTTACCTCTGGCGAAACCCCTACTTTCTCATTTAATTATTCATATAAAATCACGGGGTTTGATTTTGGCTTCCAGAGGGCACCGGGCCTTGTCTACATGGTGAACGGATCTTGCGAGACGGACTACAGTTGGATATCAGCGAATTCGACTTTTGATGTATACAACCTCTGGAATGACGAGAGCAACTTCGTTGAGGTACCTGTGAAGCAAGAAGCATCTGCATTGCCTTTTGCTAGCTTTTTTCCTCGCCCTTTGAACGAGACGGAGGCCGTCCAACATAGCAGGAAGTACGCCATCATCCCACATATTGTAGGCCGCCAGAGTCCTTTCCCCAATACTAAAGACCCGTGGTACCTCACCGAGCCGATAAAAAATACATCAGTGCCTCAGCATCAAGTAAAAACGAGAAGGCCAGCACTTTCGTGCCAACAAGGCGATACATGGGAGTTTAGGGGTCAGAAAGCCATGACGGTATTAGAGTTGCCAAATCTCATTGAGACTGCTGGGCTCAAATTGTCCAGGTTCTATTCAGATGTAGTATTCCTACGGGAGCTTGCTTTCCCTTCTCCGATTGGGGTTGGAAACGCACTTGGATACACAGCACTTGCCTCTGCTGTACAAACGGTTCCTTTCTTAGGCACGATAGACCTCAGTACCACAAGCATCCAGGACGACATCGAAAGGGTTATTCTCACAACAATGATATATACCCGGGAGTTAGTCCGATTGACAGGACTCGGTGCCGAAGACTCGAAATGGGGCTTAGCAAACGCGGCAAAAAATAATACCGAAAAGGTTCCAGACGAAGTTGCGGATTTCGTAATATCGAGTGGAGATGTTGCGACCATGTCGGTTAAAGTCCTTCTGATTACACCAGCGGTTTGCGCGCTGCTCTGGATCTTTATTACGGTGAGAGGGTTACTCATGTTTGTCGATACCGGGGGCAAGATCAAAAACGATAGCTACCGAGCACGGTATATTCAACGCACCATCGCGTTCTCTTGCATTCAGCTTTACAGGTTCCTAGATGAGGAATTGAGCGGCGAAAGGAGATGGGCGGGGAGATTATCATTCACGCCTTATGTCCGAGATATCTCTGCTAAATACAATCGACAATATTCCGATTTCGAAGTAGTCCCCGCTTCCGCCCGGATTTCATCCCAACCATTCCAATCCCCATCCCCATTACCGTCACCACGACCCAGCAGTACGACCGTCGGCGAAGAATATACAATTATCCCTATCAATCCAGACCCCTACAGCCCTGACGTCAAGACGGAAGAAACAACCAGGCCGTTAGTTACCCCGTTTGCACGGCCTGCACTTGTGCCACTTCATCAACACAGCTCTTCCTCACCTGCCTCTTACGACATGCGCAAAAGCATCACCACTGTGAGCACAACCTCAAGTGTACGGTTTTCCACCAACATGCGACATCCTACGTCAGACTATATTCCGAGTAAAAATATGTTTGAGCTGGCAATGACGAGACACTGGCGCCCAAGTCTAAAACTGGACGATGACGTGCGCTGGAGTCAAGTGCAGAGAGAATGAACGAACGAGGGAGGTTTCAACCGATGAAAAGTTACATCGACGTTAATTTACGACTTTCTTTTGTCTGGTTATGTTTGTCTTGGTTGGGGTTTTCTCGGATTACATGGCGTTTTTTCATTGGGATTGTATCGCCTTTTTTGTAGCTCGATTACTTGTCTACCAAGTCTAGTTGAAAACTCGAATATAGTCTGCGTTTCTTAGAGTACTCATGAGATGATGCCAAGTAGGTGATACCAAGATCAATATGAGAATTTGCGACCCGAGTAAGGGCCTGATATTCGAGTTTCAACTGACGAACGAAGTCAGCAGAGTTGGGGCCTACGAGAATGCCCAAATGCTTTACCAGCTCCGGATCCAGACTCCCGGTGGGTTGTATAGTGTTCTCAAAACCCCGCTTGCTCAGAATTCCACCACAGAATATTTGTGCTAGATTACGTGTGACAAATGCAAATCAGACGACGAGATGCAAACGTAGAGTACCTATATTAAATACCCTAGTTACGGAGATAACGTGGCTAACTTAACGAAATACAGGAATATCGATTGTTAGGAATCGGAATTGCAATGATGGGGATACAACTACACATGCTTACGCAGCTCGAACTCTCGTGCGAAGAATAGCCCCACCCAAATTCAGCCCTATGCAGGAAAACAATTTATCTTCAGGCAAAGATAATTTCCACAGTTGCTGCACTACAAAAAGTCTGACGACATACGTACGCAAACTCCACCAAGCGCATGGAGCCTATGTGATACAGAAGCTTTTATCGAGGCTGCTCCCCACCGCCCCGAGCTATACGTGCACGATTGCCAACATGCTTAGTTCTGGGTCATGATCAATTGAGTGATGATATCGTTGCTGCGCAATCCGAAAGTCTGGCCTTGTCACGGCTTCTATGCAGGCTTCTATTTTTAGGTGACATTGCCGGGATCCGCGGCTGTATTTGCTTCTTCGAACACAGCCTCTACCGAACCGATATCGAATCGGCTTCTGCAACAGCCCTGCTGAGATCTGGTGAAAGGACAGCATAAGCCACAGCCATGCGTCTTTGTTCGGCATTAGTGTACTTCAAAGTGCACATAGTGTTTAAATTTATTCCCCACACCTCTTACCGCACCTGGCTAAAAGAAATAAGACTAGTTTCGATATTTCGACCTACAAACTGCGTTCGGTACTATTTCAGGATGTCATTTCCTTACAGCCAACGCTGCAGCTCATTTTTGTGGGGGCGGGCTAGCCACGCTACGTATACCTTACGCTATAATAGAGGAAATTCAAAGATCACAAACCCACACACAATGAGAATTTACAGCTCCATAGTGCTCCTTTATGGGGCACCTGGGGAGTGATTCTGCGCCCTCGTTCTAAAATAATATCCTGTGGTTGTAAAGTTATGGCATCAAAGTGGGAAGTTGCAGCCGCCTCTACCCCAACAAACTAGGTAAGTAATTTGCTAGGAAAACTCAGCCGAGTCCCCTTTTAGTATTCAAGCTTGCGTACATGATACATGACAACGTAGTAGTTGCCTAAATGTATCCTATTCTATTGTCTCGAACCCCACATCACATGACTCGCTCGGTTAACGAGTGGTAACTTGACATGTCGACAAAGGATTTATACTGGGGTGTGCGGCTGTACCCTTCATCGAAAATCGGAAAGTGCAGGGATTTACAAATAATTGGCTGTTATTATTACGCTGACCTAGCTGGTGGGTGAGATTGAGTTGTGTGGCTTGCTGCGAGCAACATCTAACCCTACATATAGAGTCACAGACTTGGCCGCTCGGTTAGTACCTAGTTTGGGTAGTAATCGTATTGGGTTTTGAGGTAGGACAGCATAAGCCCCAGCTGAATCTTTCACTGGTATTACTGTAGAGAAGCACTTCTAATTCAAAAGTGCACATACGATTGATTCTCTATAGAGTCCAAACCCCAGTACCCTGTATGTCAAAGTACACAAGCACATAAGACAACTCTATATTGTATGTCTGGAAGTTACACGGAATCCAGCCTCCCAGTTTCTGACATTATGTAATGCTCACACTCAAAGACACATCATTCTACCATTCGATAATTTCATTTTCGGATCCTATTACACCTAATGCTCAACCCAGGTGGTCGTTTGCACAGAAAGTGAACTTTACGATGGAGAATATCGATTCGATTCAATTTCACCATCTCACTCTCCCGATATAGGTAACATGCGTAATTGTGAACTTGGGAATCGGTGTTGCCTTGTTAAATCATCTCAATTGTTCTATCTATATCCATCAAGCCGACATGTCGTCGGCGCGCCTGGGATGAATGGGTAGATCTCAAAGCTGCACGTTTCAGAATCACATACAATCATTCGTATCCGATACTTAGGTATCATCAGTCTTCACTCGCCATGAGAACTTCTGAATGGTTCCTAGCGTATTATGCCCGTTAATCTTGTATTGTGCCAGACTATTGCGTATATCTTACATCGCCACATATTTCGGTAAGGACTGGAGCTTAAGTGGTGAAAACGAGGAACGAATGATAGCCACGTAGCCCTAGACGTTGACCGTTTGCCGGCTGGTGAGAGACTCCCCTAAACTCGCTCACCCCCGGGCCAATACAATTGAGATATAATACCATATTTACTACTTACGACACATCCCTCACTTTCGGCGAACCGATTATTCGTCAAAGCAACAAGCATATTCCTCACGACAGGTACAACTGTGCTAGCTATAGCATTGGATCCGGTTTCATTAAAGTACCTCTTCCCACAGTATATGCTCTCCCAGAAGGCTGCCTCATATACGCGTAGGTGATATCCATCACTTCTCGTGATACCCATACATAATTAACCACCACAAAAAAACTCCTCACGTGCAACAAAGCGAATTCCATCCAATATATTCAAAAAAAAAAAAAGAAAAAAACTAAAGAAAAAAAATAGGGACGGCTCTATTATACATATATCTCCTCCTACTCCCTATAACTTTTTTATTTAAAGTTTGCGTTCTTCATGCTTCCAGTCTCCTCTAGGGCGGTATGCATAGCGAACACGTTCTTCAAGATGTGGGGTTCATGGCCGGCGCCCTTGCGTAGACAGATTTGCTCAGCAGTGTTGAAGTAGTCAAGCAGCATGGGCTTGTACTCGGGGTGAGAGCACTTCTCGATGATAATGCGGGCACGCTCGCGAGGGGAGAGACCGCGGACATCGGCAAAGCCTTGTTCAGTCACGAACAAACTATCGGAGGTTAGTGGGGTTTCGACCTGTGGGAAATTGGAAGCCCTACTCAATGTCGTGCTCGGTTTGGTCGATGTGGGAAGCCATCGGGACAATGCAAGAGATACCGTTCTTATCGGTCTTGGTGGGACGCGCGGACTGTAAGGAAGGTACTGATTAGTTCGATACTTACAGCTCAACTTTCGGGGAGATATCTCACAGGAGTGTGCATAATTGAAATCTTAGCACTTCGCAAGAAATCGGCAGATCCTCCAAGGCCATTTAGCATTCTGCTTCCGTTGACACAGGTGGAGTTGGCGTGGCCGTAAATGTCAATCTCTACGGGGGTGTTCATTCCGATGACGCCGAGCCTTCTGATAATCTCGGGGTGGTTAGACACAGTCTGCGGCCGCAGAAGAAGCTTGTTGTAGTAGTTGTCCCAATCGCGGTAGAAACGCTTGAATCCGTCGGGCGAGAAACGGATCGATGTTGCAGTTGCGAAGTTGAGATGACCGGAATCGAATAAATCCAAGAATGAATCCTGGAGCACCTCAGTCCATACTGTCAAATTGTGGAAGTTGTTGCCCTTGGCGAGTCCTCCGATGACGGCATTGGCAATGTTTCCAATTCCAGACTGGAGAGGGAGCAGGGAAGGAGGGAGACGCTTTGCAGCGACTTCACCCTTGAGGAACTCAATAAGATTAGCGGCAATGGCCTGTGATGTCGCATCTTGGGGAGCGTTGTCGTTGGTCATATCCGGGAGACGGGACTCGACGATCGCGACGATTTTGTCGGGATCGCAAGGGATGCTAGTTTTGCCGATCCTATCTTCGGGAGCCATAATCAGGTATGGTTTCCGGTTGGGCGGCTGGTCACCCATGACGATATCGTGCAGACCCTCCATGGATGGCGTCAGAGTGTTGACTTCGACAATGATTTTGTCCGCCATCTGGAGGATTTCGGGAGAGGCACCGACTGAGGCACCAGGAACAATACCGCCATCTTCAGTGATCGCAGTTGCCTCAATAACTGCGACATCGAGATGGTTGTGTGGCCGGTCCTTGGTGTAGTACCCATACAGAAGATCCCCGGGAAACATGGACAAATGCTTGTCAAAGAATTTTATCCGCCCTTCGTTGATTCCTTTTGCAATGGCCTTCCCGACCTGGTGAGGAGCGCGTCGCTCAATCATGTTGAGGTCTGCCCATCTGTTCTCGGTCTCTGCACCAGAGGAGGCACCAACGAAAAGGGAGTACTTAGATGTACCCTGAAGGTTGTTCTTTTCGACGTGGTCTGCAAGCGCAATAGGTAGAATTTTAGGGTATCCAACACCTGCATCCCAATTCTCAATTAGCAATTAGAAAACTACGGCTTCACGATGTGCGAGGGGATTTCCATTAGCGAAGCCAAACTAACCGGTGAATCCGCTCCATCCGATATATGCTCCTGGAGGGAAATGGTGTAGCAGCTCATCGGCGGTGTGGAGCTTGTTCCAGAGTGCGGGTCGTCGTACACGGGCCTTCAATGCGGCCGAAGCCATTGCTGCTCTCGACATATTTGTGGGTGTTATTCTCGAATCTCCTCCACTGTAACAGTTGTCGACGGGCGCGTGCTTGTGCAGTGGACGAAAACTCAGTTGCGTGCGACGTGACACAACGATGATATCAGACGAGGAGCGGAGATGTCTAACACACTAAAGAGTCAAGTAGAAAGTAGAACAGAATATAAAAGAAATGGAGAAAAGAGTGCGAACTGGAGAGAAGTGGATGTGAATAAGTAGTTGGGAGCTGACGAGAAAGTGCTTCCGATCTACCACCCGGATGGAATACCGGACCGTGATGTCAAAGCTAAGTTAGCGCTGCCGGAACTTGATCGGCTGTAGTCCCACGGATCAACGGAGACGGGACACATTGTAACGCCACGCCGAATACCGTGATCCATGCACTGTGGCGTAGAAGTAGCGCATTGATAAATCTATCCCTCGCAGTAGTGATGTGCTGGATAGCCACGTATCATATAAGGTTGCGGTTGATACAGTTGACGAAGATTAATGAGAACTGAAATTTCTCAATCAGTAGGTGCCCCGTGCGGAAGTCCTCAGCAGATGGTTCGGTTACCTAGGTATCTAGTGATGATGTGGGGAATTCGGCGGCGTGTTGAGATATGCACTGCAACCAACCACATTCATCTCTTTCACACCGTGTCTTTCACCGGCTATACCAAGGTCCGCATTATGCGCAAAAGAAGCGCGCAACGTTTGTTGAAGTCCTTGGCAGGCGGAAGAGCCGTGAGCTTTTCCTCATCAATACCCGCAGGTGCGCTGCTGATTTGCCTCGAGCTGCAAATGAGGGATGGTTTCCGGGTGTAAACCTACTTGCGCCTATTCTCTGTCCAGCATTTCCAATATATGAAGCTCCTCCATCCAAAAATATACAAAAGTCCTAGGTATATAAGGTGGATACTAGCTCGGTGTGCCTGCCGCGGCAAGCTATTGCTGGTAAGCAGTAGTCGCGGGCACGAGCAGAGTCTGCTTGAGTGTGGCGAGTAGATCATTCACTCGAGTTTAAACTACCTAACATACCATAGTAGACGACCGGATACCTAACATCAAACGACATTGGTAATATGTAGAGGTGGGGTGAGAAGCTGTAATTAGTTCTGGGAGCGAAGTGGAAGCGGTAATGGAACATTGATGAGGAAGCGGCGATCACAGGGTGATAGAAATTAAGTTTATGTGCTTCTGGCAACCTACACTATTCAAGTTTTCGATACAGTGCCGTTACTCGCGTAGCCACGAAAATGCCCAAGTGTGACGAGTACTGCTCGAGCATACTGGTAGCCGCTATGCTGAGGTGAAAGCAAGGAGTCTAACGATATGTGATTGCGTGTTAAAGGAGCAGGTCTACACTAGCTGCCACCTGCTATGTGGTCTCTAAACATCGCCCTCATCAACGCCTAGTTGGATTTCGAGGTTTCCTGGAAAACAAAGAGGTTACCCTGAGTACACTGGAACACGTAACGCCGTCAGTAAGAAGCATGCATGTTTCTGAGTGTAGGTCTGACAACACTCAGGACTCCCTATTGACGTCGACTGGCGAAGCCATGACATTGTGCCTACAACCTGTACACTTTAAGGCGGTGCAGTCCTATTGGTTAACCGATGCCATACCAAAGAACCCCTAGCAACTACAAACGCCTAATGTGCTCGAGTGCATACTTTGCAGGTTCCTATTAGTTATCCATCTATCGATGTACTCACTGCGGCAGCCCTCATTCTCATCTGTCGTCTATCCATTTGTAATTTGATCAACATTCTCCTAGTTGACCTCAAGTGAAACCCTGCCTTCTACAGGGGACAAGATAGTAAAGCTATGACAGTACTATCAAACCTCCTAGTGTGGGACAGAAACCTCCTAATGCCTCAGAGGCTCCCTTATCTAGAATGATGGACACTTATCCAGATATGTACCTAGTATCCTCCCAAGAAAAAGAAAACATGCACCCTATACAAGCTTCTCTCTATTTGATATCTCCTTAATAGTCTTAACTCTAGCTCCGAAAAGAGCTGTCAACTACGGCCCGTGCCCGTGCATCGCGATGGATTCATGAGTCTCGAAGTTGCTGCGAGATATATATACATAGGTTGAGAAGGTATGTAACACGGGAACTTCTTTCTTACGCTCCAAACCAACCATTTCGAGGTGCGAACTTGCGAACCACAATAAAACCTAGGAACAAATGCACTTCGAAATCTTTGATCACCATCACATCACCAACAATAAAATGCCACCATATCTGAGAAGCGCACATCCGTCCAAGACTGTTGCAAATGTACATATCCAGGGACCTCCAACCAAACGGAAATGCGGCAACGACAACAACGACAACGCAAAATCTGATAACGACGCCCCTACAATTTCTAGATGGTTGACGAAGCGAGCGAAAACCGAAAAAGTAGCTGATAGCGATGATGATTCTCCATCTTTTGCTAGGTAAGCCGCAAGTGCGCATGCCTGGCAAAATTTCAATTGTAGTTACTAAAGAGCATCACAGTTACTTCACATCCCTTCCGTTCATGGTCCTCGTCGGTATCAATAAAAAGCGGTACTACTTACACCGGTCGGTTCTCAGCCGCGCCTCTCCATACTTCGACAAGCTCCTACAATTCCCAGGTGCCGAAGTGCACAGGAACGTCGTGAGTCTCTCAACACCAGTCGATACTGAGAATGCTTTCAACATGTTCGTCAACTACTGTTATCACAAGGATTACAAGCCAGCAGCGGCAGAGAACACTGAAAATTCAATCTTGACTCATGTGGAGGTTTACACATTCGCCGAGCGTGTCTGCATGACTGACCTGAAGGAGACTGCATTAAACAAACTCTCTCAGGAGTTACGGAATTCCTACACGCGGGCCGCTGGTAACTCAAGTTCTCTCAAGAAAGCAGCAAAAACAAGCGGTACGGCCCCCACCACCACCACAGTATTGACGGTGTCCACAATATCGACGGAGGATGTGGTGATGATGGTCGAGAAAACATATTCACACACACCTAGTCCTGATTCTGCAATGGTGAATCGCAATCCGCTACGGACTCTGGTCGTAAGGTTCTGCGCATCGTGTCTCAGCCAATTGCGGGTTTTACCTGCGTTTATGGAACTGGTCAGAGATTTTGCGGACTTTGAAGATGATCTTTTTAGAGAGGTAAAGAATGGAGCCACACTGAAGGCTGGAAAGGCGGCTTGGTTGAATTGGTTAGTATGTCCGAGTTCAATCTCGTTTCTCCAATATTCTGACATTGGGCCATTCTTCAGATTGTCTGTTTCTTTGTTGGAGAACTGCCGAAGTTTGTTACCCGTAGTTACAAGGACTAGGCGTGAAAAACGTTTAATCAGCTGGCTAGAAAGCAAGAGCCAGAGACGAATTGACGTTGTCTGCTATCGATATTTTCATGTCGTGGCTAGTGTGCTGTACTTAAGTATCTATTTGAATCGCGAAAGACAAACAGAGATGGAAATTCACACCCGAAGTTGGAACTTCAAATTTACACTAGTTTAAATGTCTTTGGGACGACGTTCGTCGTTTGGGACGGGGTTTTTTGTTTTAATCATTCTGCATTCACTCTAACTAGAGTATGGCAGTGCCCAGTTTCCCCTCCCCCTCCAGAAAGCCGGCTAGATGGGGGAGCTCCCCTACTTCTACCCTTCTTCTCCTTTAACAAACGAGGAACGTAAATGAATGGCGTGCTGAACAAAAGAAAAGGAAGTGAATGACCGCTAGCTACACTCTGCTCCGCCATCCTCTGCTCTGCTCTATTCAGCGGCGTGGGAACTTCCCGACCCCTGTGGCCGCCAGGAAGTCCATCACCGCTTGATCGCACAGTTTGGGATGGGGTTAGCCCTTTGGAAGTGTGACGCAGTTCTTTCGGGAATCGTGAGGGAGCGAGACTTTTGGAAATACGCCCTTCTTTTCAAACTTTCATACAACACTTTATAAAGCTGGGACTTCAAACATCACTAAACTCCACCCACGCTTGCGTGGCAACGATGATTCTATGGGCGGTCTGACGTTTAATCTCGGATGATCCATACAATTCGTTGGTTTATATTAGGACTGCCTATGCACATATGATCTTGTTACCTTTAAAACAATGCCATATCGATTGTGCGTAGGCTGGTATTGCCGCAATTAGTAGGCAAAAGAAAGTACCTACTAGATAGAAATGTTCTGCTTATTTTTGGGATTCTGAAATGTGCTTAAGATAGGAAGATGAGTTGTTTGGTACGGTTTTCCGGATGCGGCGCGGCTGCGAATAACTTATTTTTGTGGTAGTGTGAATAGATACACGTGAGCACATATTCATCTAGCGGCGAGGTTATGTCAGCTAGGATCCGGGATGAGGAATTCCCCGATTTTAGAATCTGTGAATAGCAGCAGATACAGACTTTCGTGGGATGATTAGACGGCTTCCCGTAGTGAATCATTCTAGTCATGTGGGTCCAGGCTATATTCATACAGCTATAAGACATGTAAAAGTGTTCGGCCTCTAAAACTAGGTCCAACACTATTCTAAGACGCCGTAGCCGATTGATTGTGGCTTCCCCGCTTCTTACAACGACGTCTCATAGTCCGGTACAACTGTGCTTCAAAGTCCAGTGAAGTTTGGTACCGGTAGCCTTTGGGCTGAAGATAGCATGGATGTTGCTGATATTGTACGCGAATCAGTATGCCTTGCATGTCTCGGAAGTTATCTTATGAGGTCATGTGACTATCACTCGTTCGTGTGCGGTGTTTGTTTGTAATCATATTGTATTCGGCCGCTTGCGGCCATGACATACATTTTCCTTCCTTTCTTTGCCACTGCCCTAAGGAGAACCCTTCGAATTCAAGCTGTGGCTTCCCCACCCACTACCGTTACGCAACGGAGGGTACAATGGGCATCTTCACTTCGAATACCACGGCCTCTAATCCCGTAATCCCGTCTACCTCCCCTCAGTTCCTGTGCGGAGTGATACTGTGGCAAGTGGTATGCTCACAACACAATCTATTACATATCGGACATGCGGCGTCGTCAGCGGACATAAATAATTATTATCAGGCACTGTTAGCTTATTCATATCTCTAACACACGTCCCAACACTGTGTAATAATCTTAAAATTGTGGAAGCGGGCCCGGTTGTCAGCCCGGGTATGTGGATACAAGGATGATGCGCCAGTTTGCTGCGGTGAGTTGGTACCGGGTATAGCTTTATTACCTGCTTGGTATATACGTATCTAGCATCTACTCTATTTCACACCCCTACAATAGGTGGCTCGATGAGCTGTCTGCAGTCGATGCCGCACCGCGGTACCGGCGGGGTTGTGGCATGGGTAGAAGGTATCAGTGTGAACATCCAATAAGATAATATAAAAAAAAGAATTACATCTAATATCTCCATACAGTTCTCGAACGTTATAAAGAGGATCGACAGAAGCCCTGATGGAAGCATATTCTTTCCTTCATCACACTCACAGTCGCTACCAAGGTTTGGATATTGTCACTCCTTTATTCTTATCTATAATAATCTATAATCACCATGCCCGTCCCTACTCTCCTTGCGCTTGTCCTGGCGGCTTCGCAAGTGTTTGCGTCTCCCACCCCCCAGGGTGCCAACACGAATGGATTGCTGGAGAAGAAAAACGTACACTATGGGGGCTGTACCAAGAAACTTTTGAGAAGGCCGTGGTATGATATACTCAGTATCCCTTCGCCGGTATTGGGCCCACGAAAGGGCCCACTTTCGCGTACGCTGCGCCTTGTCGCTTATAACAACACAGCCACCCACTTAAACCCCCCCCTAGAATATTATGAATTGAAAGATAACTAGTAGAAGCTTCTATTTACAAATTCTTGTGGCAGTGTGACAAGTTCTGTG
>Ga0307515_10005114_pt1 | contig 26654 bp, 32 predicted proteins | sample 17_EM_MG_FD_194513 | JGI IMG/M metagenome (GOLD analysis project Ga0307515, IMG submission 194513) | Populus trichocarpa ectomycorrhiza microbial communities from riparian zone in the Pacific Northwest, United States - 17_EM | ecosystem: Host-associated > Plants > Roots > Unclassified | place... | reverse complement strand
GGCCTTAAAGTGATGGTTCGCTTAAAAAATCGTCGATTTTTGATGGGGTAAGGCCGTTGCCACGCAGACCTATAATACCCGCCGGGTCCAAAACTGGAACCGTTGCTAACACTAGGTACAGTTCGATGGACGTCTTCCAACCCGTCTGAATTGGGCTGGTCGTAAGCAGATTGTCCAATGGGTCCATCTGTAGATACATATAATGCTCTTGTTTTTGCAGCATGATAATAGTATCTTACCAAAGTCGTTAATTCAACATCCAGTAATTACATTTCGCATGTTTTGAAGTTTGCGGTATCGATTATTTTGGTATCTGTGTTTCTCCATTTATAGTTTGCATTTTTGCCTATCAAGGCAGTCAATGGTTCTGTTATGTGCTCGAATATCCGTGCGATGCCTTGATTGCGTAATATGAAAGACCAAAATTTGTTGATGCTCCATTGATGCTCATTTTCTTGTTAGGGTAACAAAGATATCATGCACTGTTATGCCTGAAAAGGCGGCCATGATTTCATATATGAATTATTGCCACAACACGACACTTAGACTACCAAGGATGGAAGACCAAGAATTGTTGACACTCCATTGAAACCCATTTTCGGGATTAGGCAGGGAGCGTTTCACTTTAGTTTTTGCCTCTAAAGGTGCCCAATACAGCATGTATGGATGTCTGCAACCAGACGCCATTTATATGACCCGAGATACAAAGCCAAAAATTGTGGACATTCCGTTGACGCTCATTTTCAGAATGGGGCAGTGACCATGTCACTTTCTCTTTTGCCTATAAAGGCTGGCAATAAATGAATTATCTATAACGACTACAATGTCACCTTTTCATTACCGGACCTACAAGACCAAAAATTGTTGATGCTGGATTGACGCTCATTCTCAGAATGGGGTAGGGAGCATGTCTCTGCTGTTTTTGCCCCAAAAGGTTGCCAATATCTCATGAATGGTTGTCTGCAACCAATCAGAAATCAGAGTATCAAAATGCGAAGCTGATCATCGTTGACGCGCCATTGATGCTCATTCTCAGAATGGAATAGTGACCATGTAGCTTCTTGTTGTGCCTATAAATGCTGCCAATATGTCGGTTATGCATAACAGCGACCAAATCACTGTTCAATTTCTGAACTTGGAAGACCAAAAATCATTGATGCACCTTTGATGCTCATTTTGATATATTGTCCATTCCCAATCTGCTGCTATCAATAATTGGACTAATTGTGATTTGAACCTATTGGTTGCCTTTCTGACAGATTGGGACTCGGCCCTATGGCGAAGCCGAGCCCCGTAATAGTCTTGCACTGTCAGCTCTCATTCTATGAAAATAAATACATCTTGGTCAATGATACATTGGGCCTGCTGTACAGCAGTTTATCCACCGATATTCACATGCGACTCCTCACCATTCCCCCATCATATATCTCTAACTTGAATTCTCAGTCAAGCAACCAAACAAACCTCATGACACCTATCGATGCACTATGTCCTACTGTGTCTTTTTGCACATATTCCTCCTCGTTTCAACAGCATTCACAGTCACCAACCTCTTTTCAGCCATGTTCTTTAACTTCCATGTAGGCCGAATCAATCCAGGAACATTTGGTGTGGCACTGACATCCCGCAGCGCTGGGCTTTACGGATTCTTGATGCCATTGCTAGCTCCATGTCAGATTCAACTTCTGCCTCGGGATGATCTTTGTGGTCATTTGGATTCCCCAAGTCGTGATTCCAGTTGTGCCAATTTTGGGTGTCCGAGATGCTTTCAGGTGCACTATCCTCATCACTCTCCACTGGATGACTGTCGATTGTTTGGATTCGGCGGACATTCTATACTTGAGTTTGTCCTCCAAGGAGGTCATTTGCACACAAAGATGGTGGCAAACGTGATCTTTCCGACAATTTAAATGCAGCCACACCATCAGGTTGAATGAGTGCCCAGGATACTTTGATGATCTCGTCAGTATCCGAAATATATCCTACGACTGTCATCTGGTTAGTTTGAGAGGCAGATTCCTTCTGTGCAGCACGTAGGATCTGGCTGCTGTGCCAAATCTCTAAAACATCGTGGACCTTGGCCAGTCTGTGCAATGTTCTTTCCTCCGACTCTCACTTCATTGCAGAGTCATTTTCTGTGTTCGTCGGATCCAATGATGGGTCATCGCCAAACCAATATCCCCTTATTGGATCGAGCCAACTACCTTACAACTACTTTCTTGCAAAGGGTCATGCATGTGGTTTCCGACTGCCTCCAGCCGATAGCATCTCGCCCGGGGGAATATCTAGCCTCCACTCCGACACAGTGTGGGATGATAGACAATATGTCGTGTGCCAAATTAGACATATCAGCGCACTTTCAGTGCGTATCATCTTGTTGGTGCCACCAGTTGGTGACATTGGGTATCGAAAATGTACTGTGAATCTCGATCAGGTCGAAGTGGTCATAATTGAGATTTGGATCAACCTGCCCCCAGATCTTTGGTGATTCCGGCAGTCAATTCACATAGAGCCTGACGGTGACCGATGAGCATTCTGCGCCATCGCTTTATCCAGGTGTTGTTTCGGCCACATTATTAGGGGTTAAGTATTCTTCATCATCGCAGGGCAAATTATATCGGTCAAAGGAAGATTTCCCAGATCCTGATGCCGCTGCAGTGGGGAAGAACTTGTTGCTTGGTAGACTATCAGGTTTAATGACTGGCACACATCTATGATTGGCACATTATTCTTGCTGCACATGCTTTAGAACGGCCTCTTGGTATTGGGTAGTATACAAAGTCTCATGCTCAGGATTAATATCCATTCCCTTGTCCCTCATCCTAAACGATTGCATCATGTGGAATGGATCGAGGATATGTGCAGAAATCTGAAGCATTCCCGTCCATGTAGTGACTTCAGCATAATGATTCAACACCTTCTGTCGAACTAATTTCACGATGAGGAACCAGTCTTTCTTCCATTCAGTCTGCTTCCTAGCTTAAGCTCGCATAACGCTATGCATATGATGCAACATGTCATTGTAGACAGTGATAATGTGATGCAATGTGACCGTATGCCCCTTCAACAGCCACAGGGTCCAGAATTGGAATAACCTCATGACTTCCATGATGTGCTTAACAATGGTCCATTCATCCTGTGTTGTGAAGCATGGCCACAAGACACTGTATTTTGGATTCTGGAGCCGCTCGCGGCTGAATTCTTGTAATCAGTAGGCTCGCCCAAACCACTCCAGTGTCGAATTCCAAAATGTCTTCACACCCATAACAGGTAGTACTGGAATAGGGACTTTGGCTTTTTGACAGTCAATAAACTCGTTTTGACAACCAGGTGTCAGCATAATCAATACTGCAAGAATTAGCTGCCATATGAAGGTCAGTTTCAAGACTTTCAAAATATCTTGAAATACTTACGTTCTCAATTATCTTTGCAAAACCTGGTCTCTAAGCAGACACCTTGTTGATTCAAGCATTGCCCTCCTTTCGAAGTCTTTGACTCTTCCCAATGTCTATGCTTTCATTCTCTCCAAATTGCTAATCACGCTCATGGGCTTCCCAAGACTTGGTGCGGCCTTTTACACTGGGACTGCACAAGAATTCACCTACAGCTAGCTGTATGACACGCGCCACACATGGTATGTGGTTCCTCACTGTAGGCCACTCCATTCCAAGGGACACAAGGGTTGATTGCAGCTCATGAGTCATCGACTGATTTGAGGAAGCATTATCACCCATACATCCTAGCAAACGGCCATCGGTAGGTTCAAAATGTTCAAGAACTCCCTCCCAATGTACGGATAGCCTTGCACAAGTACGTGGGACCTGGATCTATCATTCCCAATTAGCTTTCAAAGAAGGAAAACAATAGGTGATCAACCTCATCAAACGTGGGTTGTCCGTCATGCAATTGCTACTTTTGTTCTATAAAGTAAACAATGACCGATGTTATTGCTAGTTTGTTCGTTGATGTCCACTGGTCCGATGTTAAACTAACTTTATTTCATGATGGCACTTGCATAATTATTGCATCCACCATCAGTGAGTATTCCCTCTGGCAAATGTTGCTAAAGGTGGTGGCAGATGGCAGCACTAGGTCGCTTCCTGAAGCATTATATGACCATCATAGTTCGAGGTTTGATATAGTGTTCCACGGAACATAAGCTGAAACAAATCCCAACCTGAGGTAGTGATTCCATGTGTCTTGGTGAAATTGGGAACTTTCAAAGTCCTTACATGCCAGTTTGGAGCATTTTGTCTGTCAATTCAGTTAAGCTGGATCACACCTGAATGTCAAATATCAATTTCTTTTGGAAACTTACTATTGTAATTCCTCAACTTCCTTGTCTCATCAGGATGGCCAAAGCTGTTTCATCGACTGTTGAACTAGTCAATTCAGTCACTTCTGACTATGCCAATTCATTTAACTTTGCAATGTGAACTCTTGCCAGCAAGTGTTTCCCCGTTGCACTGGTTCTATGTTTTGATGGATGGCCAAGAACTTGATGACAAATGATACATATGATGCCAGGGCTGGAGGTCTCCCCAATTCCGCAGTGCAGATAAAATCGCCATGAAGGAGCATTTCTAGAATTATTCCAAGCAACACAACATTTCAAGCCTACATTGATTCAAGCTCACCAAGTATCGAAGATGATTAGGAAAGAAATGACACTCAAATCACGAATAAAGACACGTTCAGCATTGGAAGATATCATAACCTCTAGCAATGAGCAATTCCAAGATTTTGAATCAAACATCGCAGTAGGAATTTGAACGCTTGATATTCCAACCCAAGAGACATCTAAAGTTATGATATAGTAAAATGAATGCGGGTTCTGAAATATTGACTCTAACGCTACAAGCAACAAAAGTCAGCTCTGTGAGACATTGCATAAATATGTGTGAAATGGTATACACGGAGATATTGCAAAGGCTGATCACATTGAACTCACTTTTCTAACAACGCCATTCAGTTTCTAGCTTGGTAGCTTATTGGGCCCCCACAAAGATTGCTGAAACTCCGTGGGTACTCAATTTCAGTAGGCGGACGTGATATCTTCACAAACATCTTTACCCATAACGGCAGCTGCTATGTTGATTGTGGGTCAAGGCCATTCCATGGCCCTTGGATAAACCAAGATGCAACGCCAAAAGTCGTTGATGCTCTGTTGAGTCTCATTTTCAACAGGTGTTAGCGATATCATCACTATCATTTTTGCTGATAGACACGGCCAATACATAGATTATAGGTTGAAGCTGTTGCACAGCGCTTTGATAATCCTTGATGCAAGACCAAAAATCATTGATGCTCCGTTGATGCTCATGTTCAGGGTGTGGAGCAATGTTGTCCGTAGCTTTGTTGCCCTCAAAGGAGGCCAATACTACGATTATGGGTTGATGTTGCAGTATTGCCCATTGAATATTCAAGTTGCAAGACCAAAAATTGTTGACACTCCATGGACACCCATTGTTGGGAGGCGGTAACGATATCGTCAATATCATTTTTGCCCATACAGGTGTCCAACAGTTCGATTCCAGATTAATGTTGTTGCACCTCAGGCTGATTAACTGAAATGAAAACACAAAGATTGTTGACACTCCATTGACGCTCATTTTCAGCAGATCGTAGCGATGTTGTCCATACCCATTTTGGCTATAAAGAAAGCCAATACTTTGATTATGTGTCACAGTGGCCAAGTTATTTTTTGATTCTCGGACTCACAAGAACAAAAAGCATTGACACATCGTTGATGTTCATTTCCAGGATGGTGCAAAGAGCATGTCACTTTCCTTATTGCCTATAATAATGGCCACTACAATCACTTTGGATGGATGTAACTATGCAGACCGTTGATTGTGGAAAATATTACATGAAAAAATTGTTAACGCTCCATAGACGCTCACGTCAATCACATACTAACAGTCATTGGAAGCCCAATAATTGTATGAACAATGTAGAAAGTCATTATTCAACAGAAAGAAAAAATGCCATCAAGGCTTGATAGCTCCAGCAGAGTGGTCACATTCCGTCTGGGCAGTCACAGACACCCTTCTGGCGAATTACTCCGCGCCCGGTACCAATACCATGTGTCGTGTTGCGTATCGCCTTCCGATTGCATTTTCAACTTTCTTCACACTCTGTCGGTCTCCGATTTTCAAAGTACACTCTGGTGTTGTGGCCAACTGTGACCTGATGTCTGAATGGCTTCAGTGGGTATGCGGTTGTATAAGAATTGCAATGCGATGGGTGACGCCACGAAAATCTTTCCTCGCATTCCATCTACCTGCGACCACAATGCACTTCTCTCTTTACTTGTAATTCACCTCTTTCCAAGTCGCCAGATCTATGTGGCTATTGACAATCCATCTCGCAGTCCATCTGTCTCCTGTCTTACTACTAGTAGCTATCTCTGGAATTATGAGTGGGCAGCCGATGATGTTTCCCACGCCGAAAACTTGCAAAGTAACGGCTGCTATTGCTGTTCTCACTTGTACAATTTTCAATACAGGATCGAAGTTGCCCGAGGTTTTTGGTATTGTGGTGAGCCCCAGGGCTGACCTGTACTCAACGAAAGCTCCAACATGGTTTAGGAGCTTCAGTTTGAATAGTCGTTGCAGTTGACATGGGAGACGCCAATTCAACACGCAACAACACCTCCCAGGGCATTGCTTGACCCCACCCCGTCATTCCGTCGATCTCCTCCGCGCCAGCTCTGGCTTCCTGTGCATCGACACATCTGACATATATGTTCCCCTTCTGAACCCTCAACTTGAACTGTAATACGATAGTAAATACAGAGCTCCATTGTGTGCAGTTGTTCATCAGATATATACGTCTTGTTTCAACTCTCATGGTTGATTCCTTCATGCATGCCACTGTATATTGCCACGCGGTGTGTTGTGTCTTGTGTATTGTCGAGTAACGCTCTGGAGTCTTTGATCATAGAGTCAGGATGCTTTCCATCATGGTGGTTTTGGGGTCCCATGATTTCGAGATTCTCATTTGACAGGGTTCCCAGGGGGGCAGCCAGATCAGCACCAAAAGGGAGGACTTCGCAGGCAGCAGCGCTGTGCTCCCGATGATGAGCGATGGCTTGGTGATTGACCAGTCTGACTTCGAAGCAGATAATGCGACGCTGAATGGTGATTACTTGTGGCAGGTAGTTGTGATTGTGATTGGAGGCGTTCCAACTGTCCATGAAGTTCGTGTTATGTGCTTGTTCATGGATCTCGGCAGAATACTGTTGCAAGGCTCCGTGTCAACGAATCTGTTCGACCAAATGAGACGTTAAGTGGATATTCAGAAAGTTCAAGTCAGCATCTAACTGCTTGAAAACATCTATCTCGTGGCTGATTTAATCCCGCCAGCCATTCATCTCGGGTGGTTTCCTTGATGGCATCCACATTGCAGCATGGGTTTCCTCGTCTACCTGTCGCTTCTTCACAAGTTCTGTTCTCAAAGCATTGGATTTGGCCTTCGTCCTTTTGCCAGCTTGGCCAAGTAAGAAAACATCTTTGACGGTGGGAAAACAACGGAAGGCTTCCGCCGTGTTGCTCAATGTTGCATCGTCATGAGATCTATATTGAGCATACATATTAAATTCTAGCAATGCCTGTGTGCACTCAATTGCATGATTGAATAAGGGATGTTGAGTGGGGCTTCCGCCCCATAGACACTGGGTTACAACCCCACACAGGTTCCAGCTCATTTCCTTCATCTCCTTCCCATTCCTTTGAAGAATTTCCTCATATGAAGTATATTCTAGTGTGAGGTTGTGGTAAGCAGGGACGAATACCCAGATTGCATTGTACTTGTCGAGCCATTCACACGTCTTGATGAAGTGGAAAATCTACTACTTGAGGAGGTCAAGCATGCCAATCGGCATAGTATGGAACAGGTTGGGCTTCAGGAGGTCGCTCACAATACTGGGAATATGTCAAAACAAATTGAATCCTCGGTCAACATGGCACGATGAGTGTTCTCCATCGGCTGCCTTGGTTTTGGCATCGCTGCGCGATCAATATAGGTTCCAATCCCTCTGGGGGTGTTGCTTGTTAATGGGGACATACTCTCCCAGTTGGTGCTTTGGACCCTGGCACCAAAATCAGACATGCTGCTTGAGATGATGCAGGTCGCTAAACATTAGGCAATCTGCAAACTATGCTGCTTCACCCGGTTTGCAATGCCTGATGTTGCCATCTGCACAGAGCAAGTTGTAATACCCGCTTTCAGGGCTGCGATTGTGTTTCAAGGTGAGAGACTGGAGTACCCGCCAGAGTACTTCATCAAACCCCTCATGGTTTGTTTGCCACTGCTCATCCAACTGTATCTGAGGATTATTGCTGGTCTTCATTGTAATCGGCAGGAGAGCGGCCACTATCACGCAGTGTGTTGAGGGCATCTGGCGGATCTTCGATGATAGATTGCCAATTGTTATATACACAGTCCACTCATTCTGGTCACCAGCATCATTCGAGAGATATGTTCCGTCGCACTTGATGAGCAAGGGAACCAGTGTATCCTCCACTCTGAGTGTTGACTGAACGTCGATTAGATCGTCATAATCCTCCAGTGTCTCTGCTCTCCTGTGTCTCCCACCAGCAGTCCGTAATGTGCATTTCGGTATAGAGGCGGTTCCGTGCTGTATGGATGTTGAAGCCACTCATAGAGGTGTAAATGAGATGCTCAGCGTGGACAGACTGCCGCATCGACCATCTCCTGCTGTTCATGACGTCTCGACTCCAGTACTTTGTAGGGCGTTGGTGATTGTCATTCCATCTCATATCCTGGAGAGTGTGTAGTTCCCACTCCCTGCGAGCCTGATCATCTGGCATGATAGTCACCAGCTTCTGGACGCCATCCCCATTTTTGAAGCATGGGAAATACGGAGTGATTGTTCTTCCTTCAGCATGTTGTCATAGTACGTGTTCGTGCCCTTCTTCTGGATCCTACACAGGATATATTTCTACTCGTCACGCATCGCAAACAGGTAGCAGGGACTGTAATGGAGGTCCGTCTCAAGGCAACCATGAGTGTCGCATTCGGATGGCTGAGCGCCGGCACCGGGATATGTTTCCGTCTGCGGCAGAGTAGGTAGCGGCAGTTGAGACTCCCAGTCTGTGCTGTATTGAATGTGTACGAGGTAGGGAAAGGCAACAAAGTCTTCGATTGGATCTCTGTTAGCGTTGAATTCATGACGCTGAACAGGTTCAATGCATTGGGGTGCACTGCGAATAGTCAGATTCTTCTGGCGTGCTACTTGAGGGTGTTCAGGATGGTGTAATTTGATATGTTTAAGTCGCCAGCTGTCCGAGGTAAACATCTCTTGGCATGGAAATTCGGGGCACCAGAACGGGGTCTTCAGTGGCATTGTTGACTACACGGGACGAGTGGAGTATACACTGTAGAATCGGTCGCAAGTTGGTGCTGGGCCTGAACAGCCTGGTGTGGGTGTAAGCTCAAGATACTTTCAACTAACTTGAGAGATGTATTGAGCCTGAACACCATCACAAGCAGGTTCCTTACACAGCCGGAGTTGCTAAAAGGCTGCATGCGCGAAGTCCCATGATACTATGATTAAAATAGAACCAATTCGAAACCCAAAAATATAATAAACCCTGAGCGTTTCAAAATCCTCGCAATGCATCTAATATTCAATTCTTGAGATAAATTCATTAGAACAAAGGAAACCAAAAAGACAAGGACTCAACCCTAACTGGAACACAACATCCATCGCCTCCTCTGCAATGCAAGGACTGGTTCGCTCTTCGCTAAACAATCCATCCGGCCGCGCCTCAGAGAGAGGCACCTCGAGGAGAAAGTCATCGGGGAGCTGGTCATTGGAAAGAGGGTCATCGGGGATACCGTCACCACCTGCCGATCCACGGAGCAGCTACTCATCTACATCCTGATCCCAGATGTTTCCAGGTGCCACAGGTTGTCGCAGAGTTGGAACTGCAGGGAGAGGATTAGGTGGCGTCACAAGTGCCAAAAACTCCAGCTAACCGAGAGGATGAGTTTCTGGAGTTCATGGTCATGGGTGAGGCTACGGGGTTTGGTGTAGTGGGGCAGGCGCCCGCGGTTGTGGCCGTGGGGTGTGCCAGCCCATCTCCTGGGCTTGGTCATGTAGTGTGATTGGCTGATTGTCTACCATCAAATCTACATCGTCAGCCGATATATTTACAATCTCTCCCTGGCCAATCGTCCAAGGTTCTTTGCCATCATCCTCATCCTCATCTTTCTCCTCATCCACATCCTTCTCCTCTTCATCTTCCTCCTGGTCATCGTCACCATCCCATTCCATATCCACATCTCCATCTGAATCAACGGCGCACCGTGTGTCCACTTCACCCTCCATGTGGATATCCACATCGGAATCATGTTCTGAGCCATATTCACTGTCCTACTCCTTGGTAGATTCCGTATCATCATCTGAGGATATTGAGACGGTGGGCGAGGCTTCCGTCTCGACATGCATCCGCTCTAGTCAGCCCTCCATGTCCGAGTCTGCCTTATAGATTTCCTTCTGTAACTGCAAAGCAACCGCCCGGGAGATATCATCTCCCCCAGGGGTCTGTTTAACAATTCCTTTCCCTGTACCATTTCCCTTCCTCTTCCCCTTCCCTTCCTCCGTTGGCTTTCCCTTCACCATTCCTTTCCCCTTCCTGTCTCCAGTCACCATTTGCTTTCACTTTGTATCTTGTGTTCCCTTCCCATTCCAGGTCCTTTGGTCACTGACCTGCTTATCCTCCTCACCCTTGCCGTCGTCATTGTCATTGCCATCAACAGGACAGCTCCTTCCACTGCTCGGCGCTCAGGGATCCGCCAAGCTCCCATCATCATCATCCCCATCAATTATCTCAACCCAATTCAGTGGTCTACCGGCCAACAAGTCGTCTGGCTTGTACTGCCAGCAGCGTGATTGCGCAATCAGTGCCCTGCGATCAGGGCTACTGTACCAAGACGAACACTCCCCGGTGTGTTGAACCTTCCCCGAGCTGGTTGTCAGCAGATTTGAGGGATCAACATAATCGCTGAAGGCACTGGGGATATCCCACCTACAATTGTTCATCTGGTTGAGGGTTGTGTCAAACATTTGTGCCATATCTGAGCGGATGGCTGCCCGCCAGTCCTGGAAAGGCAAACACCTACCCCTGTGGTGCGGCCTCATCAACTGGACTGGTGAAATGTGGCGAGTCATGACTGGATCAAGAATGCCTATATCATAAAGGAGTTCCCATGCCCGCTCATCGTTGATGCCACACACATTGTTCATCCGTAAGAGACCACAGATGTGTTCGGAGATGAATCCTGTCATCAGGTCCCGATCCAATACCAAGCATCGATTTATAACTGATGTTGGCAATTTTGCGCTAGCAGTTTCCTTCCCCATTCCTTTGTGGCTGCCCATTGGTGCCATCGCTCGCAGTGGAAAATGAACTTACATCCTAGGCGTTAGCATTACGATACAGGCGCAGGTTATGGCAGACGGCCCAGAGGGGACGTACATAGTTGTGCAGGGTATCAGGTGTGTTTTGGAACTAGAGGCGCTGTTTTGTGCAAGTTACGTGTTGTGGGAATAGTTCAGAACCCTGGCAGTGCGTTCATTCCAGGAGTAACAGAGAATGGAGGTGTAGGTGGGAAGATGGGATTTAAATAGTCTAGTCCCTGCCATTTCTTGGTTCAACTTGTGAGATATAATAATTTTGATTCATATTCTGCGTTTTGTTGGTTAACAGACACAAAACGGCCCAGCTTTCATCTTCCACAACACTCGGGAACCTCATCAATGAGGAGCCACAACACGAGATTCAGTACTCACAGTCAGGGATGTATATGACTCCAGGTGTTGCAATTGCATCACACACCATGTGTACCTCTCAGACCTCGTGCATCTCGGAGCGAACTGAGGTGTGCTCAGGTTGTCCCAACTGTGCAATCATCCATGACGGCTACAAACACGCCTAGCAATGATATGCGCACACGGAACTGATATCATAGGATAGAGAATACGTCATTGTTCAATTTGCGATGCTTTGATCTCCGCGAGAGGGCCATTTCCACCGCGAAGGTCATGGTATACAAAATCGATGGTTCAGAGTGTTTTGCCAAGACCGAGTGCAATACTATGAAAACTGTGCCAAGAAGACATTAACACCGTTCATGCGGTGCAAATAGACCTTCTGATGTTGCTCTAACAGTGAATACTAATACTGAGTTCAATCTGAGTTCAATCTGATGGCAGCTAACCTCCTAATTGAATGCATCTCAAGGGATATCGTCCCGAAGTATTGTCACGATTTCAAGTCCAGCATGGTCTACACTGCACCTGCTTTTTTTATCGAATCCTGTTGTACGGTTGCGTGCGCTCGAGTAGTCGAGGGTGTGCAGGCGTATAACAGGTTATGAGCCCTTGCGTTTGAAAAGGGAGCCAACAATCAATACTTCCACTTTCGTTTGTCAAGTGGAGGTCAACATCGTCACAGAGAAGTGTCTCCAGAAGCTGAGAAATTACCCCGCATCATGGCGTGCTTCGGACAGCGGCTGCTGGACGTCACCCGTACAGTCTGAGAGACTACGATGACTGACGATTGTGTTACCAGATCAGTCCGAGTACGATTACCATCACCAAGGTCAATGGCATGAACTATGCCGAATGGGCAACTGAGATGGCCCTACTTCTCGAGCCGAAGCAAGTGTATGGTATCATCAAAGGATACGATGACAAGCCGGAAGAGCCAGCAGCAAACGCGACCGCTACAGAGAAGGCCGCTTTCAAAGACTGGATGAATCACCATAGTGTTGCCAGATCGACTATGCTTGTGGGCACAGAGCAGAGGATTCATACGGAGTACACGGTCGTCGAGGATGTGAAGATGCTTTGGGACAAGCTAGCATCAGCCTACAAGGCGAAGTTGAAGCTCAACATCTTCGAGATTGCGGAAGACGTGTGGAGCATCAGGCTACAGGACTGCGGAGATGTCGACAATTACGCATCGCGGATCGATCAGTATGTCAAGGATTACAATCTCCGCGCGGGGCCAACAACTACTGACTCTGAGACTGCCGACACCGATGCAAATGCAAAGTCAATCGCCAAGATGAGTCAGCAAGAGCACATCTTCTACCTCCTCCACGGGATCCCAAGGAACGACGAGAGGACAGTCCTCTTGGTGCTGATGACGGACAAAAATGTCATGATGACCACCACCCCTGATGAGATCGTCACAAAATTGGTCGAAAAGGAAGCTGCAAGCAGGAGAGAGACTGGGTTCGCTCCAGAAGCTTTGCTCGTTGCAAAGAAAAGTGGCAGAGGCAGCAGAGGCGGCAATGTGGGCAAAAGTCCAAAGGGAGATGAGAGGGATAATACGAGAGAAAATAAGGGAGACAACGATAGGACAGAGAAGGATCTGCGGAAGTGCATTCATTGCCAGCGGTGAAGGCATATCACCGAGAACTGCTTGAGCAAGCAGTGTGGCGATTCTCCACAGGCTGCCGACACTGCAGCAAAAGAATCGACTGAGGCTACTTTGACTTTCACCACTTAGATCGAGAAATATTGGATGGTGGCTGGCTCAAAAGCGTCATCCTGTGATTGGTTCATCAATTGCGGATGCACGACTCACGTCTCCAGCCGTCGATCAATATTCAGCACCTACACCAAATCTTCTCAGAATACGAAGAAGGTGAAGGGATACAATGGGGTCACATCGTTTGGATCCAGCTATGGGTGTGTTGGGTTGCTTTGCCAGCTACCTGATGGAGAGACGGAAACGATCATACTCCAAGAAGTGGTGCATTTGCCGGGGTCGTTCCAACTCATCTCACAGACTCAGATCATGGACAAGGATGTCAAAGTTGAACCGGTGAATCACTACGGTCTCAACCTCTACAATCACCACGGCAAGTTGATTGCCACTGCACCTTAAGTCGATGGGCTATTTGTTCTGGATCACGTTCTGGATTGAGCTCCGGAATTTACCCAATACACCGATATCGACAATGACAGCCGCCTGCTGGCACCTAAGATGACTGGGCATGCATATCGACACGATGCAGAGAAGCGGATGTTATGGCACTGCCGCCTGCTACATGTCGGTCTCGAGGCATTGGAGATCTTGCTGACGATCCCCGATGCTCCGAGAATGACTTGCAAGTGCGATTGCGAAAGTTGCATAAAATGCAAATTGACGAGATAACCCGTGAATGCCACAACCTCCCGTGCCACTGAGCCTCAGGAGCTCATGCACTGGGACATGTGCGGTCCCCTGGAAACAGCCATCGAAGGAGGTCGACATATGCTGCTCTCCACCAACAATGCCAAGAGGCATATGGATGAGTACATATTGAAGTACAAGTTGGAATCCCTTGAGGAATCCAAAGAATAGAAGGCTCTTGGAGAAAAAGAGTCGGGCACGCAAGTGAAGCGATTTCGTACAGATTGAGGCGGTGAGGATACTTCCAAGAAATTCACAGAATACCTACAATCACAAGGCATACTAAGGGAAACGACTATGCCCTACACTCCTCAGTCAGTTGGAGTAGTTGAACGGGCGGTCCGGACGATCATGGAGTGCGTACGATGCATGCTGGATGATGCCGGAATTTCGAAGAAGTCCTGGGCCATTGCAGTCTCAGTGGTGGTCTATCTGAAGAACTGCACTCCGATGCAATCCGTAGTCGGCAACACTCCGTACATGGCCGGGCATGGGAGCAAGCCATTTCTGAAGCATCTCCGTGTGTTCAGATGCTTTACTTTCGTCCATGTTCCGAAAGAGAAATGAAAGAAGCTGGATTACAGAGCCACTCCCGGCATATTCGATGTGTACAGCATATCGACTAAGCAGTACTTGTATATGATCCATTGGCCAAGACGCTTCACCGCTCCCGAGATGTGGTATTCAGAGAAGGAAAGCGGCGCACAGCACCGAATGGTGCAGACGAAGCGACTTTGAACCAGCACTTCCACGGAGATGTCATCAAGGAACCCAACCCCACAGAGAAGCAACCAACCGAACGTCAAACGGAGGAACCATTGGACGATTCACCTCCAGATCCACCCAAGCCAAAGAAGAAGTCACGAGAATTGGCTGGCCTTGAGACGTCACATGGAGTTGCATGGAAGCCGCCGGCCGAAAGTAGTCGCCGGAACCTCGCCGGGAAGGATACGTTGTCAGAGTCTGCACAATTGGCTGTTGGAGATGAGGAACTCGACGATATGATCCCCATCTACGCTGCGGCTGCGATCTCTAACAATCACCATCAAGAGGATCGCCTCGACGATCCAAAGTGTTACGAAGCAGCAACTGAGTCTCCGCTCGCCGACAAATGGGATACGGTGATGACAGCAGAGCTAGATGCAATTGGTCAGCATCGAGTCTTTGGAGATGTCGTGGAGCTTCCGGAAGGGAGATATGCTTTGCCAAGTCACTGGGTACTCAAGATGAAGCACGATGGAGCAGGCAATGTGCAGCGGTTCAAGGCCAGGCTAGTCTGTGGAGGAATTCACCAAATCAAAGGCATCGACTACCAGGCTACTTACGCACTGAGTGTTCGCTTGGGTCATGTGAGGCTTGCACTTGCGATCGCCGCCAAGTACAATCTCGAAAACCATCAAATGGACGTATGCAAGGCTCTCTTGGGAGTTGACTTGGAGGAAGAGATCTATATGCACCCAACACAGGGATATTTTTGTTTGCTCCAAACAGGGAGATTAACAAATACATAGCGGAAGATGGTACTCCGCTTGAGAAAATCTCTTTGTGGCCTGATGCAGTCCTACTACGTGTGGTACAGTACAGTAAAGAACTTCGTGATCTGGATTGTATTCGAGGCATCACGTGTCGATGGAGGACTGTTCATGCTCCATGATAAGGATCAAGGCATAGTCGTTGCGGCAGTCTTTCTGGACGTCTATGATCTCCTCATCATTGCGAATGAGGGCTTGATTGGGTAGATCAAGGACAAGATGACGAAGCTGTTCCGGATGCATGATCTCAGGAGTGTCTCCCTCTATCTTGGCATGAACATCGAACACAATCAGGAGCATCACACGATCGACATCCATCGGCACAGCTACCTTCGGACGATCTTGGCGAAGTTCAGAATGGATGAGTCCGGACCAGTTGCCACGCCTCTGGCAATGAAGGTTCACCAGAGGAAGCCCGACGAAGAAGGCTGCAATCTGACCATAAACCAATCGATGATCAGAATCCTCATGTATACGATGACTGCAACTCAGCCTGTTATTGTCTATCCCATCGGAGTTCTCAGCTGGTACAATGACGACCCGAGCACTGAGCATATGGTAGCTCTCAAGCGCATGTTTCAGTACCTCAATGGCACGAAGGACTGGCAACTGTGTTTCGGAGGAGCACTCACAGGAGCGCTTGGAGAAAGTTCACACGGAGGAGAAGGAGAAGGTGCATTTACATGATATGTCGATTAGGACTATGCTGGATGCCCGGATGAATATAAATTGGCAAGTGGACTGGTCATCACCTTCGGAGGAGCGGTCAGCTGGCGATCGAGAAATCAGAAGTCTATTGCCCAGTCCACAACCATTGCCGAATACTATGCCTTTGGAGTAGGCTGCATGAGACTCACACAGATGTCGCATCTGTTGTACTAGCTCATCATCCCGACTATCCCTCACGGGTTCTCTGATTCACTGTCAGTGATCGCGAGCATCAAGAACAGAATCTACTGCAGAACTGCATTTGCACACATTGCAACCAAGTACTATCTTGCTGAAGATATGGCCAGAGACGGACAGATTGACTTGAGCTACTTACCCACTGCTGAGATGCTCACCGACTGCTTCACAAAGCCACTGCTGAAGCCTGCCCTTTTGGAGCAGTGTGCTGCGATGGGAATGATCGGAATTGAACTCGGGAATGGCATTGGGATTGGAATTAGGAATGCCTTCAGAAATGGCCTCACTACACTTGGAAATGGTCCCGCGAATGGTAACGGATTTGGAAATGGAAATGGCATCGGGAATGCTGTCGTTAAGCAAATGGATTGATTGGGCATGTTTGTTTTGAGGAGATCCACGATGTTTGTATGGCTCCACATCTCCATTGTTTACTGTTTTTGTTTGAAACTGACGTGATAGCCGTCCTGGAGGAGTGTTCAGCTGATTGGAAGTACTGATATCACTATGCCAAGGACTATGATGTAACCTGCCTCTTTTGTAGTTCGCACCAGTAGTCATTGATCAACCTTATGTCGATGCGACATGTCTCGTTACACAATACAATAGACACCTTCGCATCCGCCTTCACAGACTTGACTACTCCAGCACACGCCACCATACAACAAATCCTTCCCTGGTCGGTCAACAAGAAGTCTGCCTCGCGTTCCTTTCCATATGCAGAAAGAGGAAAGTTTTCCTACATTCTCAAGGTCGGAAATCTATGGTGGTTTAGCAGTTCCCCAAACTTTCACCGTAACAAGACTCCTGTTCTACGAAATGTTCAAGGTCTGGCTAATTGCCAGAATCAACCAAAGCATGGGCCACCAGGGAATTGTCAATATACCCCTGCGAAGTGACGCGTTTCCGTACTGGCTGGCATGAGGGATTTCTATCAAGCAGGGAGTTCTGTAGCTTCAACAATCCAAGGTCAGATCTCCACCCACTCATCATCGCTGAACACTTCTCGTGGTCCGGATATCACCGAACGCATAACTTCCACTGAGTCCGCTACACAGCGACAGTCAATACATACTCCAATCGCTACGCCGGGTACAAGCAGTCGTAGCAAGTTAGCACCTGGAGGCACCTCACAGACAGACTCGATGTGTCGCATTGTAACCAGCCGCGTATCCGGCATTTCTAGCACTCCCACTACTCACAGCCATATTGAACACCTGCGCACCCCATCCCTAATCTGGAAGCCCGCATGATCATCACAAATCCACTGCGAATGCGAGCTACTGGTAGGAATCAGCGACAGAGGCAGTGGCAAGTGCAACTGCAGGCGCTATCTACACCTTGATCAGTGATCCCTGGCAGTCATGGCATCGATCAATTTGGTTACTCACTCATGACGTGTCTTGTATTTGCAACGGGCAGAATCCTGGGACTGTACATGAGAAACAGACAGCCGTGTATGAGTGCAAGCGATGTGGATGTGGTAAGTTATGCAATGCGACACTTTGCGAAATGATTAGCTGATGCTCTACACTGGTAGATAATAGAGATGTACTGGATCACTGCTATGCACCAAAACAACATTTGGTCCATAGCATTTGAGGCACACACAGAGGAGATCTTAAAAGAGGTATGCCGAGGCAATGGCCCACGTGGGATATTGCACACTCAAACCAGTGCCAGGTTCGAGCACAAGTCAACAAGGTGAAATTGTATTTTATTCAATCAGCACGGGACAACATCGCAGAGCTTTATGATCTCCAACCCTTTGAATTTGACGGAGAGAGTTTCGAATTCATTGATACCCTTCTGGAAGACAATAAGCATCTTTTTCCTGTAGCAGAGCATGTGGAAAGTGGTGTACATGGTCCAAATCCTATGAAGAGAAAGCCAGAAGTAGCTAACAAATAGCCATAATCCACTCCGCTGCCTGGCGGAAGAAACTCATGAGGCAATTTAGATCAAATTTTATCATTGCGTGAACAACCGTGGTGAGTATGCAGATGGATTGTATCATTCCATGATTGACGACAAGGACGGTTATATACCCTTGCCACCGATCATGTTCAGCTGTACGGTGTTGCGCCATGGTATCCTGCAGTGGCAACCGAACAAAGGTGTTCATCCGGAAGCTTCAATGTCAACGCTCACAATGTACAGACCTCAACGCTCAAACTACTTCAATTACATGAATCACGGTGGTAAGAACAAATCCTGCTGAGGTACAACGGGTCACAAGTCATTAAGCTCGCCTGGTGTCGCAGTTAGATTTACATTCTTGATGAATACCTGGAACACACTATCGGAGAGCTACCAATAGAGCGTGTATGACACCACTCTTGCTACAGTCAAGCATCAGATCCAACCGGATTAGAACCCAACACCTGCCATGGTCATCAGTGTTGAAGCAGTGTCTGTTGACAATGCTATTGTTGTTGACTATTTGACCTCGAAAGTGGCGCTTGAGGAGCGTGAGATCGGAAGCACTGACCCTAACATCCCAACAGACAACGATTGCACGAATGACGAACCACATTTCAGCATGCCAGAGGGCAGCGGCAATGATGGACATGAAGGCGACCAAACTGAAGAGTGCGATGCCATCCACACCGCCAGCCGGTGATGACGGGCCACAACTCATTCCGAGAAGGTTGACCTGGGAACCAGTGATGCCGACGGGTATGAGGGTGACAATGGCGATGATGCAGATGCTGACGAGGTGGAAGAAGCATCACAATCCGAAATTGGGTCGACCCACAATGTGGAGGAATGAGGGCATAATACTGTAGAGTGTGAAGATTAGACAGTATATTCCAGACCTTTAAAATAGAATGATGGAGACTCAAAGGCAATGGCAAGCAATGTATCCGTGGCGAAGATTGTATTGCAATTAGGGACGACATCTCAAAGGTAAATATATAGGGCGACAGTGTGGCATTCGATATATAGCATCAGGGGAGAGGTTGTACGTGGCACTAGGCCGTATAAAGGCATATACACTGCCAGGTGTTGTGTAAATGGCTACAGCATAACGGCAGCCCCTGCCAAGTGTGTAACACACGTGTCGTCCTGGTGGTGCGTATACGTCACCACATTCCTGGCGCAAAGTACAGGAGGAGATTATGCAACCCGACCTGTCTCCTGAACCATGGGAAGAGTGGAATTCTCCGTCAGAGGGTACAAGGTTCCGTCAGAACTGTCTGAGCCGTTCAGAACTCCAGGGTCTTTCTGACGGAAAGTGGGGTTGTTGCTGATGTTGGTAGCCAATTTATCGTTTGTATGTATAAAAATTTGTATCCAAAAGCTTTGAAGCCTCTCAATTTCTGATCGACTACAAGTCAACGTATCTGAGTGACAAATGACGTTGGCCGATCACATCTCAGCACTTTCGGCCGGCAATTATCCGAACGTAGATCCATACACTACATTTTGAAATATACAGTCTGACTTCCTCAGCATTCCTCATCCAGCTTATTGTCTGCAATATCCATACCCTACCATAAGCACTTTTCAAAATCTTGACCATGTGCACCAGGTCTGTGCAGAGAGTGATGCAGTTTGATGCGTAAACGAATGCAGCATGATGGTCCTCATTCATCCTGTTTCACATAGTGCTCAGAGCACTTAATCCATGTCGCGCATGACATCACTGTGTTCCATTTTGTTCGTGAGTTTCGTCTCTAATTTAGTCTCAGTTTTCTGACTTAACTGTAACTGGATTGATGATATCAAATTCATTAGTCATCAGTCGATGTGATATGGAATCTAGAACATTCGCATAGCCCATCCGACCCATGCACATGCACAGACGAATTATCATGTCTCACAATTTGGTCTCCGAAATCAAGTAAAAGCTGACAGGTAGTAAAATAGGTACACAACATCCATTTCCAATAGATAGATGGTCAAAAATAGCAATTTGCCGATTCACTCCTCCGGCGATGCTGGTGCCATCACTATTTCCTCATCCCAATCATATTTCTATATGGTCATTAGCTTGGGATGCTATATGCAGGGGTAAATGCTTACAGGTTCAACAGGCTTTGATTTCTTGATCGGAGATAAAGCAGGTGCTGTGTCGGGAGGGAGAGACTGAATGCATTTGAGTGTCTGAGGTTTCCGGGATCCTGCCCTCATATGTCGATATCTTGGTCGAGGCGTCACTTGCGGCATGCGCAATTGGCCGGTCATGGTTTCATGAGTCTATAGGCTCACCGAATGTCGTCAGTGCTGATGAGGCTGCATCATCCTCTGTTTGCGGTTGAACGACAGTAGGAATCGTCAATTCGGTTGTGTTGAACTTCTTGTCTCTCCCACGGAAGCAGTCGGTGGAGTCTCCCCAGCCTGCTTGCGTCATATTGTCATGCTGCATGGCATTTGCAGAAAACTCTCAGTCCGAGGCTGTACTGTTTTGGAGATTGTGCATATCACCCAGCCGGGTTCGTCATCTTCGCTTGGTGTGCCCTGCTCTGAATCTTCCTCATCATGACCCTCAGCTTCCCCATCCTCCCCATCATCGGAAATTGCAAGATTACTCACACTATCCCAGATGGCATTCAACAGCTCCTCAAATGTCGTTTCAGGCTTTCTGGTTGTAAATCCCACCTTTTCAGCATTTCTCATATCTTGCTACTCCTACTTCATTGCTATCTGTACGTATTCGACTCGCTTTCTCACCACAGCAGTCTCTCTTTCCACATAATTGTCAATTGTTTTGTCCTTGTCATCGTGGCAAACACAGTGGGTGTGTTGTCGTTACCCCGCCACAAGCTTCTTTCCGGATCACAAGCTGCGCAATGCGCCAATGGCTCGGACCCTTTCTGCTTCCGAGCAGTTCATCCCTTCACTCACTTGATGACGTTTTGTGTGGAGCGCTATGTTGATTTGCTGTTATTGCCAGCCAGTAGTGGCGAAAGGTTCTTTTTTCTGAGCATTGACAATTGAATTTTGTGTTGACTTTGTTGATGGGCGAGATGTTTGATGCAGTAAGATATGGACTACATGGAGGCAAGCTGTGTCTTGTATGTCAAGGTTGGTATGATTAATCGACTCGAACACAGCACAATCAGCGTTTTGACCTGTCACTACATTAGCAATTGCAATGCTATCCATACAACATTACATGATGTATAGCGCATGTTTCATGTAAGATCCTGGAGATTCCTAGAGACAAACATCAGCAGACGTCCTTTACATTGAGGAATATGCTGTTTATATCTCCCAAACTCGAGATTTTGGCAGTCATTCACAGCAATTAATCACTGTAAACACACACACAACATCAGACCGACTTGTGCAAATCACAAGACAGTTGGAAACCCGTTCAACCTGCAGCCATACAAACCAGGATTCATCGTCTGTAGAAATTGCAAGTTGTTAAGCTAATTGGGAGTACGGATATCACTAAGCCAAGGACTCTGATGTAACTGGCCTCTTGTGAAGTTAGCGCCACTAGTTATCGATCGGCCTTATGTCGATGCGACATGTCTCACTACATGATACAGTAGACCCAACTTCGCATACACGCGCACGCACTCGACTTTTCGAGCACGCTCCATCTTACCACAGGTGACGAGCCCTTGAGTGTGAACGGGAACCGACAAGTTACACTGACACTTGATTGTCCAACATGAGGCCAACATCGACACAGAGAAGCGTCACCACAAGATTATCTATTACCTTGCATCCCACTGTGCCTTCGACCGCAGCAGCTAGACCGCTGTCGGACAGTCCAATTGACTACGATTACTGACCATTGCGATAGAAGATTTTGCAGGATGGGTTCGACTACCATCACCATGACGATGTTCAATGGCACGAACTATGTACACCAGGCAGCCAAGATGGCGCCAATTCTCGAGCAGAAGCAGGGGTATGGTATCATCACAGCATACAGTGACAGGCCCCAAGAGCCAGCTGCAAACGCGACTGCCACAGAGATGGCCCCTTTCAATGACTCGATGGATCACCATGGTGTTGCCAGATGGACAATCCTGCTTGTCATGGACCCGAGAATTCATGCGGAATTTATGGTGGTCGACAATGCGAAGACGCTTTGAGAAAGCTTTCATCACGCTACAGGTCAATAATTACAATCTCTGTGCAGGGCCATCAACCACCGATTCAGATGCTGCTGACACCAACGCGAACGCAAAGACAATTACCAAGATGGGTGAGGAGGAGCACATCCTCTACCACCTTCGCGGGATCCCAAGGAATGATGAGTGGATAGTCTTCCTGGAACTTAAGATGGACAAAAACGCTACGATGACCGCCATGCTGGATGAGATTGTCACCACACTCGTCGAATTGGACACTGCAATAATGAGAGAGAATTGGCTCGCACCAGAAGCTCTGCTCTTTGCAAAGAAGGGTTGTAAAGCCAGTAAAGGCGGCAAAGGTCCAGAGAGAGACGTCAGGGATGTGGGAGAAAACGATAGGAAACAGAACAATCAACGGAAGTGCTTTCATTGCCAACTGGTAGGGCATATTACCGAGAATGGCTTGAGCAAGCAATGTGGCGATCCTCAAAAGGCTGCCGACACTGAGGCAAAAGCACCAACCAAACCATCGGCTACTTCCACTCTCACGACTTCAATCGAGAACCAATGGATGGCGGCTAGCTCAAATGCTTCATCCAGTGATTGGATCATCAATTGCCGATGCACGACTCACCTCTCCGGCCATCAATCGATGTTCATCACCATTTACAAAATATCGTTCAAATACACGGAATGTGAATGGATACTCTGCGGTCACATCATTTGCATCCATATCTGGAAGTGTTAGGTTCATTTTCCAGCTGCCCAATGGAAAGACGGAAACGATGATGCTTCCAGAAGTGGTGCATTTGCCGGGATCATGGAATCTCATCTCACAGTCTCAGATCATGGACACGGACGTCAAAGTTGAACCAGTTCATCACCACTGTCTCAACCTCCACAATCGCCATGCCAGATTAATTGCCACTGCACCTCAGGTCAAGGAGCTATTTATCCTGCATGGAAATCTGGATTGAGTTCAAGAATCGACTGAATACACTGATATCAACAATGCCAGCTGCCTGCTGGTACTTGAGACAACTGGGCATGCGACTAGGCATGAGTCAGAGCGGCGGATGATATGCCACCCCCACTTGGCACACATCGGTCTCACGGCTGTTGATATAGTGCCAACGATTGGCAATGCTCTGTGAATGACCAGGAAGTGCCATTGTGAGAGCTGCATCAAGTGCAAGTTAGCTTGTAAGCCCTTTACTCGAAATACAACTTCCCGTGCCACTGAGCTTCTGCAGCTAGTGCACTTGGTCATAGGTGGTCCACTGGTCACAGCCATTGGAGGAGGTCGATATATTCTGCTCTTCATCAACGACTCCATGAGTCATACGGATGAGTACATTTTTGAAGTGCAACTTGGAAACCAGGGAGGAAATCTAGGATTGGAACGCTCTTCGACAAAAGGAGTCGGGCAATCAAGTCAAGCAATTTCATACTGATGGAGGTGGGGAGTATACCTCCAACAAGTTCGCAGAATACCTCAAATCAACAGGGATCGTAAAGGAAACGATTGCGCCCTACACTCGTCAGTTTGATGGAGTCGTCGAACGGGCAAACTGCAGAATGATATACTACATATGACTCATGCTAGACGATGCCGGCCCGTCGAAACCATTCAGGGCATTTGGGGTCTCTGTGGCGATTTATCACCGGAACCACGCTCCAACTTGATCCATAGTTGTAAGACTATGTATGAGGCCTGACATGAGAGGAAGCCATCATTGAACCATCTTTGTGTGTTCAGATGTTTGGCTTTCGTGCGCAGTCCGAAAGAGAAACGAGAGAAGCCAGATTACAGACCAACTCCAAGCATATTGATCGCGTATAGGATATCGACTAAGCAGTGCATCGTGTGCGACCCATTGGCCAAGACGCTTCACCACTCCACTGATGTGGCATCCAGAGAAGGAACACGGTTCACAACACTGAACGCTGCAGATCAGGTGATCTTCAACAGGCACTTCTATAGAGATGGCATCGTGGAACCCACTCACACCAGGAAGCAATCTGAGACCTCACAACCAATTGAGAATCAGCGAACCGTAGTTGGAAATCCCAGAAGTCATACGGAGGAGCCATTAGGCAACAAATTACCTCTGAAGCCAATGATGAAGTTACGAGACTCGGCTGGCCTTGAGACGTCACCTGGAGATGCAGGGAAGCCGCCTGGGGCAAGTAGTCGACAAAACCGTGCTGGAAGGATCCATTGGCAGAGTTAGTGATAGGAATGGATCTGGGTATCCCGCCAGCTGCCCGGGCGTGGTCCGGAAACACGGGTTGGTTTGGTTCCAGACCTGTCCAGAAACCTGACCCACTGACTCTTGGCGGGCCAAACCCAGACCTGCACCCGTCAACCTCCTAGTGTCGCCTGGTGTGGCTTGACCCGTCAGTTCCAATCTCCGGATCTGAATTTCGGGTTCCACATTTATGATCGCATTCAGATATGCTACTGTGAAGCGTAAAATGTTGACATTGGTATGGCACAGTTTGTTTTTGATGTATTGTCCCCCTTAATTCTTAGAATGAACATAGATACCCGCCCAACCACATGCTGAAAATGAGTGTCAACGGAGGGTCAACAATTGTTGGTCATGTATCTTGGGTAATTTGGGGGGCGACAGGTAACACACAGTCATAAAGATAGTATTGGCCGCCTTTATAGCGAAAGGAGAAAGCCAAACACTCTGTACCCCATCATGAATATAACTGTCAAAGGAGTGTCAACAATTTTTGGTGTTGCATCTTCGGTAATAGGAGTGGCGCTTGATCACAAACATCCATAAACAACGATATGGCAACTTGTATGGGCAGATATGTACAGGATATTCCCCGCACATTCTCTGGGAAAGTAACAACGCATATCACGTACAGAGCAACCAGTAAGTCTTCTTGATCCTATTTCTGTACAGAAACAGTCAAAACAATGTATATAGACTGTAACGGCCACATTGTGCCATGATTAACTATGATGGAAGGCCAACAATCATTGATGCTCAGTTGACACTCATTTTCAAGATTGGGCAGGGACCGTTTCACTTCCACTTTTCCCTATAAAGGCGGCCACTACTTCGGATATGACTGGCTGCAACCTGTCACCCTCCAGATTACTCAAGGTACACAACCAACAATTGTTGACGCTCCATTGATGCTCAGTTTCAAGATGGAGCAGGGAAGGTATCCCAATCTGGTTTACCTATACAGGCGGCCAATGATTCCTTTATGACTGTCTGCTACCAATCTGCGTTCTGATTACCCCGGGCGCATGACCAAAAATCGTTGAAGCTCAATTGACGCTCATTCTCAAGATGAGGTAGGGAGTATGTCACTATACTTTTTGCCAATAGAGGCGGCCAATACTTCGATTCTGTATAACCACAACTAAATGAACTTTCAATTACCAGATGTAGATGACCTAAAATTGTTGACGCTCCGTTGACAGTCATTTTGCCATGGCTGTATCCACGATATGCAATCATTTGATTTGGCGTAGTCTATCATTCACATTGTTTTTGAAGCCTTTCTCGTGTTTTCATTTACTCTCTCCTTGATTACTACATTGTTCCTTAATAATACATATAAATGTATCCTTTAAAATCTACTTTACAGTGTCCACTAATTGTAGCTAATATTAATCTCCAGAATCCCTGGCCGTTTGATCAATGCTTGTCATCACTTGCAGGTTCGCTCAATTGGCTGCTCCCATCTTCGAAATGGATGTTAGCTGCATTAATACAAGGTTGGTGTTAGCAACGGTTCCATTTTCGGACCGTTTCTACTATAACGGTTCGAAGCAAACCTGGAACCGGTCGGTTCAGGTTGTCACGGCGCGAGAAGGTACGACGATACTTAGGATGAATATTAGAATAAAGATACGGAAGGTGTGGAAGGAATTGTGTTACGGAAAGGCGGAGACGTTGGAAGACGCGGAGGAAGCGGCGAGATGG
>Ga0307515_10005113_pt1 | contig 26654 bp, 21 predicted proteins | sample 17_EM_MG_FD_194513 | JGI IMG/M metagenome (GOLD analysis project Ga0307515, IMG submission 194513) | Populus trichocarpa ectomycorrhiza microbial communities from riparian zone in the Pacific Northwest, United States - 17_EM | ecosystem: Host-associated > Plants > Roots > Unclassified | place... | reverse complement strand
GGAATATGGGTGGATGATCTGAGCTCTTTGCTATATCGAGACGAAGGGACCAATGGAGGCGTTCGTGTCCGACATTTATCGATTTTAGACTTCCTTGTCAGCGATGACTGTCCCTATCAAATCAACCCCCAGGACGCAAATGTGCAACTGGGAATTGCTTGCCTCAAGACGATGGTTCACCAACTCTGTTTCAATATCTGCGGGCTCGAAGATTCCCGGCGCGCTAATGCGGACATCAAAGATCTCCAATCCCGAATCAAAGCGAACATTCCCGACTGCTTGCAATATAGTTGTCTTTATTGGTCAAGTCATCTTTGTCTTGCTCCCGACAATGATCAGCAGGTGTGGGATAGCTTGGAGACATTCTTTGAAGGATTGTGTCCACTATTTTGGATTGAAGTATTGAGCATTTTGGGAATGGTCCCGATGGGTGCTCCGAGCATTCGAAGCGTGATTTCCTGGGCCAAGGTGAGTCCAGCTCCGGATTGTATTCTGAGTAGTTCTGATTGGCAGTAGAATGGAAATCCGACCCTCCTTGAGAGAATTCAGGATGTTTGCCGTTTCATCATCGCCTTTCGTACCCCCATCTCCATCAGCGCTCCGCACACCTATCTTTCAACGCGACCCTTCTTGCCCTTACGCTCGACTTTATCAAAGACCTTCAGCACGAGGTTTATTAAGGGCATTGAGGTGGTGAGAGGGAGATTGTCATCATGGCCAGCACCGCCAGTGTCATGGATTGGGCATGCCAACGGTATTACTTGCATGAGCTATTCCCCCAATGGGCGGCAGATCGTTTCCGGATCCTACGACATGACCATTCAGATCTGGGATGCTGAGACCGGTGCTAGAAGTGGTGAACCCCTTAAGGGGCACACCGGTCCGGTGAGGTCCGTTGCCTACTCTCCGAATGGCCAGAGCATCGTCTCTGGATCTAGTGACAGGACGATTCGAATTTGGGATGTTGAGACTGGTGCTGCAGTTGGAAAACCTCTGGAGGGGCATAGCGACTGGGTGTGGTCTGTCGCCTACTCTCCCAATAGACGGCACATCATCTCTGGATCTGCTGACAAGACGATTCGAATGTGGGATGCCGAGACTGGTGCTGCAGTTGGCAACCCTCTGGAGGGGCATAGCAACTACGTGTTGTCCGTCGCCTACTCTCCCAATGGGCGCCACATCATCTCTGGATCTAGTGACAAGACGATTCGAATGTGGGATGCCGAGACTGGTGCTGCAGTTGGCAACCCTCTGGAGGGGCATAGCGACTCGGTGTGGTCTGTCACCTACTCTCCCAATGGGCGGCACATCATCTCTGGATCTGCTGACAAGACGATTCGAATGTGGGATGCTGAGACTGGTGCTGCAGTTGGCAACCCTCTGGAGGGGCATAGCGACTCGGTGGCGTCTGTCGCCTGCTCTCCCAATGGGCGGCACATCATCTCTGGATCTTATGACAAAACAATTCGAATCTGGGATGCTGAGACCGGTGCTGCAGTTGGTACACCTCTGGAGGGGCATAGCGACGAGGTGTTATCCACCGCCTACTCTCCCAATGGACGGCACATCATCTCTGGATCTCGCGACAAGACGATTCGAATGTGGGATGCCGAGATTGGTGCTGCAGTTGGCAACCCTCTGGAGGGGCATAGCAACTACGTGTTGTCCGTCGCCTACTCTCCCAATGGGCGGCACACCAGCTCTGGATCTTATGACAACACGATTCGAATCTGGGACGCGGAGACTGGTGCTGCAGCTGGCAACCCCTTGGGGGGGCAGCACATAGTTTCGGGATCTAATAGCAACTCCATCCGTGTGTTGGAGCCATTTTCACATCAACCATCTTCCTCTTCCAGCCCACTCCATGCTCATTTTTATTCACGGCCTGACTCACAGGGTTGGGTCACAGACTCAGACGGCGGCTTACTCTATTGGGTACCCCTAGATTGTCGTAGTGGTCTCCATTCATCCTCCCTCATTACAATCCCTCCTACATCTCACCTTCAAACAGTTTCACTTGATTTTTCAGACTTTGCCTTTGGAGCCGCTTGGACTCAAATTTTCAACAGTGCACAGCGCTAACCATCCTTTCTTCGTAACCTTCTGTACATAATCTGGTGTATGAGATACTCTGTGGTTATTGAAGCTCGATCCCGCCCTCCTTAAGCTCCTCAATTTGTCACATATTGTAATGCTCCTCGCTTCAGGTGGTTGACAAAGCAGCCAGATCGCCAAACGGCTGAACAACGGCACAATGGACACCACGAATCCACATGACACAGTGAAGATCCTTACCCAGTCCGTTTCAGATGCATACGCCTTCCATCCTTCCCTGAACTTCTCCCTATGCTTTCCGCACGCTGGCCTAACCTTTCGTGGTCATGGCTGACGAGGTACTGGCCTGGGACTTGTCAACGGACTATGCGAGACCATATGAATACTTGGAATTGCCGATGGGAGGCTGCCGATTATCCTCTGGACTGAAGGTTGAGACATCTTGCGAATGGAACACATTTGGGTGGGCCACAGGGAACGGCAATAAGAAACAAAAACGGGGTAAGTCGCCAATACGAGAACCAGCTCGGAGTTGCCTGCCAAGGTGTTCGACGATTATCGCGACTACTGCTAAACCAAGACCTACGACACAATCAGTATGAGAAAAGATAGTCATTTCTGCTCACACAATTAACCCTGATCTCGTTCCTGGTCTGTGGTGAGCAGAGGAGGTCACTTGCTCGAATTCTCTGAAGCCGCTCTCCAGCTTCTCCGGCGGAATCCCACAACCAGTATCGCTGACGACAATCTCGATTATAGCGTGGCCTTCAGCGTAGAGTCCATCCTGTTCGTCGAATATGTGTGCTGTCACTGGCGGATCCGCGCGCAGTACACTTGACATCATTTGCAGTGAGGGTGGAGACGGCAGTTTGAGGATTCCTTGGGTCTGCAAAGATGTATCCTGGGGTGTTTCCAGGGTCCGTGTTGAACTCCAACTCGCGCCGGACCGCTTTCAGCATAGGCGAGCAATAGCAAGGCCCAGCGCGTTCGTATCATTTGTGCGCACTGACAAACATAAGTCGTCTCACGAAGAATGCTGTGAAAATTGAACGGTTCGTTGAATGCCATTTCCTTTCCAGCCTTTCCAGCCTCTAGTCAAGTCCTACAAAAAAGATCGGGTGCTGTTCATGTGATTGGAGCAGAACACATACGAGGAGGTCATCCATGGTGAAGAGGAGTGCCTAGGTTCATATATACTAAGAAACCTTACTTTTGAAGCCGTATGAGACCTCTCCAAATTCCCCTGAGTGTCAGGATCGAGCTTTTTACCATCAAGCGTTAGCTCCAAGTAGCCTGGGTGATATGTTTAGTGTATCTATCTAGTGAATAAAGAGATCACCAACTTGAGGATCTGGTTTAGCGGGGTTTGTAGTGGTGAGTGATCCCACCTCGTTCAGGTCTGCAGCCTCCTCGGATCGACTGGGCTGGCTCTCCCCTTGCCCAGCCACGGTCCCGTGGCATTGGGTAGTAGTTAATGCATTCAGTGTTTTGTTGATACTCGGGTGCTGGTAAAATCACATTCGGCCGCAGAAAGGGCAAGGAGGTCGAGAGACGGAGTGCGGTTCTAAGGACGGCATTGCTGCAGTCGAAGGCGGATTCGCAACGAGAAGATGATCAAGAAAAGGCTGGCCTTTGGCCACATGAGAAATCGGAGTATTTAGCGCCTCTGATGCATACCTCTGATCGACATCATTTCCCAAGTTTCATCACTAACCCTTCCTCCTCGTCGCCAGAGGACTTGTCGAAGTGAGTCGAAGAGTACGATTGGAGTGAGTCACTTTCAGGTCGGAGTTTGAGCGGAGGACAGAGGTCGGGTTGGAACGGACGCGGGCGCTGGCTGAGTGGATTGCGGTGGGGGGAGAGGCACCCCACGCCCAAGCCTGGCGTCGATTTTGTAGTGCCATTACTCGAGAGAAAATATCCGAGTAGTGTGAGCGGACAAAACGGCTGCTATGTTCGAGACAAATAGACGTTTCGACTTTGATTTCTGCCGCATCCGCCACGACTTGGATGGCAACGCGGACGACGAGCCATACCACAAATCGGTTACTACGATGAGTCAACGCCCAGAAACCGTTGTCAATTTGAACCGAACACCCCCGCGCAAAGGGAAAGCCCAGGAGCTCAGGAAGAGCAGCCAGCCTCCAAATGGCGAGAGCAGGTATGTGTATCTCCAAAGGCCGATCCTGAGCGACTGCTCATCGTATCCGAACCTCTAAGGACGACCCAACACCTTCGTCAGATCGGACAGGTTGTAGATTACTTGCTGTCCTTACGCGTCATTTCCTCAACAATTCCGTGTAGGCAGCTCATCTGAAGCAGTTGGAAATGGCCTTATGATAAATAGGGTGCCGTCGCGAGCTGGATCCACCGCCCCTCCTTCATGCGACCGTCCAACGCCATCGCAAAGCACAAAACTTGCTTCCCAAAATGCTCAATCGAGGTATTCAAGTGGAGGACCACGGATGGGACAATCCTCGTTTGCTCATTTGACCATTCCAGAACCCGAACTCGACGACAATCAGGATATCACCTCGATGGAATCCGAGCTCGATTCTGTGGTCGGCCGGGAACGCTCCGACTTGTCTAACGCAAATGGCTCACAAGTCATACCTCACTTCGACCTCACCAAGGCCAAATCTCCTTCAAAATCATTTTCTGTGCCCAAACCCAAATCCAAGGCAAAGCCGCCATCAAAAGCTAAGCCCTCAAGGCCACCGGTACTCACGGACAAGTCGTTGGAATCTGCAAGGAAGGCCTTGCAAGAGAAAGTGGCCAAGGCCCGGCGTAGTTCACTCAGTCAACGAGGGAAACGTACAAGCGACAGCTTCGGCAATGGACAGCCCGGTACGTAGTACAACTTTGAGTCATATTTTTTCTGCTTACAACGTTTCTCGTTTCCAGTGGTGCCTCACTCGTCTGTCCCATCCGAACAGTTCTACAGACGCACCGATCCTGCTCTCCCGGATCCAGTCAGGGCGCGACATGTACTTATGTGGCGTGCCTACCGATCCGCTCCACGGGCAACGGACTCGCAAACGCGCCTGCCCCCTCTATCGCATGCAAATTCCGCTCTGCTCGCGTCCTTGCAAGATCAGATCGTCAAGGAGTTGGCCGATGCGACCATCGTCACCTCCCTGTACTCGACAAAGTCGAAGGAAAGACCACCCGTTGTGGAGAACCCGCAGAATGAGCGAAACCGAGCAGCCGAGGGGACTTTGTTGGCGCACGAGGAACGGTATGTATCTACCAACATGATACTGACGCAGGGTGCTGATCCTATGGTTCAGATGTTCGCATGAAGATGCAGTGTGGTCCAAGGTGATTCAAGATTACAACACCTTACAGTCACAGGCCTTGTCCGTACTGCAAAAGGCGTCGTCTTCCTCGGGCAAAGGAAAGGACAGGAGAAGCTCGACCTCAATGACAGGTGGCGAGAAGTCGAGCGCGAGCTTGACGAGTTCTTCGAAGCCATGGGAAATGGTACGGAAATGGAAATGGAGTTGAACGAGAAATGTAGAAAGCTCCCGCTCCAGGTCCGTCGTATCTCCGTTTCTCTGAGCGATGTTACTGACTGTCCATCATCCATTCCAGCTCGACGGTCTGAAAGTAACGCTCTCGAAATCGAAAGTATTCACGCACCAAGCAAGATGGCACATCGACGAGATGTTTGTTGCTCTGGACCGACGACGTGGTTCCGGACTAGGTCTCCTTTCGTCCTCGTCGAACGTCACCGTGGAATTTGTTGAACACCCTTGCGAGATCCGACGAGAGAAGGGCCCGACGGCGCGCTGCTGGCGGGCCTGCGATGATCGGCAGTGGCATGGCGACTAGGAGCCAGCAGCCCGAAAGGCGGGTAGCAGCCGTTAGGCACAAGGTTGGGAATGTAACGCCTCGGAGGGTCCCTGGCACGCCGAGGCGGAAAGGCAAAGGCGCAAGGTAGTCCTTGCGCTCTTCGATGCTCTCGTATGGATTGGCCAACATGTGAAAGTTATTATCTCTCTATCGCTTAATCTCGATAGTCTTCTGTTCCGCTTTGGTCATTATATTTGGTGTATTTCGATGGTCTCTGCTGATTTATGTAATTACCGGACGTTACGAGAGAGCCATGATGGGAAGCAAGCACCTAGGCGGTGAAGTGTGTCGTTGCACTTGTACGAAAAACACGTTCTGCGCATGTCGCAATGATTCACATTGAGGCAAGAGTACAACAAGTATATAAATGTTCCGTGCGCGATGACTCTTACCCAGCACTGTTTATCGTGCTTCCGCTGAGCCTCTTAGTTTATTCCGCATCGTAACCTTCAGACACCTGTGTAAGGTGTTCGCTCACACTGACACCAGACACCGAAGCGAAAGAACCTAGCGTATAAATTTGTCGTGCAGTGGCTAAACGGCGGAGCCTCAGCTGAGGCAATCAAAGGAAGTGACTTACCCCCAGCTGCTCGTTCGCACTCGTCTATTTGTGTGCCTGGGCGCTTGTACGTACGTTTCCAAATCAGTCCCCCATGCGAGTGAATAGCGCACATTTCAAATGCGCACCGTTCTCTGGACTTCCGTTGGGATGAATCAATAGCACGCGCACCTCTCATCCTCATCCTTCAGTCATACTCTCAAGCCGCTTCGCCCTGCCTGAGATGGTCGGCCTGTTGCAGCATTTTCTCTGCACCAAGATTCCACTGATGTAGGGCCTATAAATGGTCCCAACGCGTTAGCGGAAAGGGGACCGCTTGAACTGCGTCTCTCGGTTTTCCAACATGGACGACAGGCACCTTAGTATCCTTTCCATTCCAGTACTGGGTAAGTGCACCTATCAACTCAAGCTCTGGACTGTCTTAACCCTTAGGCAGAGCTCGTAGAGTGGATGGATGGTCGTGGACCTGCTCCGCTGCTGGAATTAGCCCCTTGGCCCTCCGTCGCCGTTCCATCCACATGGGACAATCCTACCAACCAGACCAACCCATCCTCACTTCCGAATCGATATCTCCTTCCTCCCACCACAGCCGATGCTCCTGACGTCAGTCGAACCGCTCCAGCCACTGGGCTACTCCTCCCTCATCCCTCGCACACCACTCCTTTCGACACCAGTCATTCGAGCACCGACTTCACAATCAGGCTTCTTAAACCCCGACCGACCCAGGGCTGCGCCGTCGTCCTTTCGCGCATCGAAACCCACGTCTACCTCGATATTGTCCTTCCATCGCGATCATGGAACGCCATTCGGCTACCATCGACTAAGTCGGTGACGAATGACGATTCATCCAGTTTCGGCGGGCCTATTAAACCCTTGCTGCTTGCAATCGTCGTCCGCGGTGCCACAACGCGGCAGGAGTACCACTCTGTATGCGGGCAATGCAAGAAGAGGGTGGGAAACAAGACAGGCCCCGCGGGCATGATAGACTTCCACAGCCCCAGCAACGTCCTCACTCCAAAGCGTGGAATCGTTCAAGTCCATTTCACCTTCTCTTGCTACTCGCGACACCACCGAAAGGAGGACGAGCAATATGTGTACGTCGCCGTGGCGTAGTAACGATGTCCCGATTGCCTGCTGACCCCTCGTTTCGCAGTCTCGAAGTAATCCTCAAGAACGTGAGCAGCCCCTCTAAGCCGAGAGTGGTATCGAGGAAGGAGCTCCCTTACTCCTTTGACGTAAGGTCATCAAGACCTCGGGTCGAGGAGCTAACCAGTGATCAGACGCAGCAAGCCAACGTCGGCCCTTCATCCAACATCTGTCGCGGGACCGGCCACGTCTCGTCCATAGGAGGATCTGGGTAGCAGAGTCCTAGTGATGTATAACGCTTGCCATCTGCGATCCCTGTCTTCCACCCATCCGGCGTGCAAGCCTTCTTAGCCTCGTCTGGCTGTTGGAAATGTGGTTATAGTTTCGTTAGTGACCGAATGTCTTCGAGAACCTTCCATTCGGTCCGCGATTTCGTTTCTTGTGATTCTCATCCGTTTCATGTGTCACGATCCGTATATTTTGTATCTTTACGAGTTTGTAGCGGGCCCCAACAAACACGATACTATGCTCACCTTATCGCCCTTGCGGAAACTTCAACAGTTTCCTTCCCATTAATTTTCATATGTGGTCCGATGGTGGTCCAATATATAAGTCACCTGAATATGGAACGACACAGACTCAGCTTTGTTTGGAAAGATATATAGTTTTCATCTCGATATTGCACGTGAATACAAGCAAGTAGTCCCAGACCTCGACGTGGTGGCCACGCAGGAGGGTTAGGCCGAGGTTCCGCGCGGATATGGTAAGGTCCAAGCGGCCCCTTCTAATTAATCATCTACCACCGCGCACGGATTGCAAGAAATGAAGGTATATTGTACATATGCGCTAACAAGGCTACAGCACATTCAATAGAACAAAGGGTATGAATCACTATTCAACGCAGTCTCACTGGATAATATCTGACCATATATCAGTCGAACTGTGTTCGACATCATCCAATTGTCTCTCTTTCCTCCGTCGGCTTGCACCTCTTCAGTTGTCTCGACACTTGTTGATGTGCTGCTTCACCCGAATCGACGAAGATTTTCCACCCTTTGTACAGGTACAACCTTCTCAAATATTTGCTGTAGAAGGGGCTCTTGGGTATCTTTCGGAGGGTTCTTGACACGCAGGGAGCGAGCAACCGCGTCTTGGTGAGAGCCAGGCACACTGAATAAAACATGGCAAATTAGATAAGGTTATCCGCAGGGGTCGAGAATACGCCACCTGTTTTGACGCTGGCAGCAGCCAGAATGCCGGGTTGGTTGTTCACAGCAAGCGCGACCTGCGCGTCTTCTTGCATTAGAGTGTAACATATATCCACGATATCCGCGGATGGTTCTGTTTGGAATACCAACCTCTGTGGTAAAATCAACAATGGTCGTTTGGTTACCACCAACCGCAGGAACCAATCGCACCTCCTCTACTTGACCATACTGCAAAACTCACCATAGTCAAATTCAGCACCAGTGAGACCCGGGCTTACCTTGAAAATAGGCTCTTCAGATCGGACCTTTGCACTGACTTCGCGACGCTGGTGACGTGACGCGAATCTCCTTCGAGCGTACATCCGTGCGGTCTTTCTTACGCCCAGGATCAGAAATATAGACGTTCAGTGCCAATCCAGGTTCCGTCTCCAAACCAATCAACGACGACGAGCCTTGATCATGGCCCTATCAACAAGCTTCAGTGAGTTTCAGAATAAATATTAACAAATAAACCGACTGGAGACGTGTATTGAATGTAGCAGAACCTTCTGGTGGATTTGATTCGCTTTGAGGGCCAACGAACATCTACGGTTGTACCAAACTGAAAACCGAAACCAGTCGGAAAACGAACTTGGTGAAGCAACTTAACACCTCTCGTATCTGTGCGTCGTCCATTTCTTCCCTGAAGTTAGTGACATAGAGTGCCGGCCTCCAAGCGACGCTGGCTACAGGTTCCTCGTCGTGAATCCGTTTCTTATCTTTGGTCAGGGGTGGAAGGACCGATTCCTGACTATGAACTTAATATAAAGTGACCACTCTTCCCATCCTGATTACTTGCTCTGAGTGGAATTCGACTGTTGCAACGATTCCCGTCACCACTTGTTCCAGCGCACCTCGCGGATAGCACCACACTAAAAGCGATTTCAATATCGTGGTTTTCTCCTTATTAGGGCACTCACGTCCTTGAAGAGTTTGTTTAGATCCTCTGGTGTGGTACCTGCGAGCAACTGAGTACCCATCACGGCCACATTTTCTCGATCCCTGGTACACGATGAGCGTGAGCACTACTAGAGATTAAGGACCTCTCACCGCTTGAGGGGCTCAGTGGGCTTACCTTGTGCCTCAATGCCCCCAGGTGTAAGAGCGGTCGCTGGGACGGCAGCGAATATGCGGGTTCTTCCACAGTTCTGGCCCTCTTAGACGGTGAATACTTCTCTGCTCACACACCTAACCCTGGTCTTGTTCCTGGTTTGTGGTGAGAAGAGGAGTCGACCGCTCAAATTCTCTGAAGATGCCCTCTGGCTTCTCGAGCAGATTCCCACAACCAGTATCGCTGACAACACTCTCGATTGTAACGTGTCCTTCGGCGCGAAGACCATCCTGTTCGTTGAATACGTGGCTATTGCTGACGGATCCGCGCGGAGTATATTAGAGGCGGCCCGGCACGAGTTGGGATTCAACGTGGACCATGGAAACACCCCAGGGAGATGCAAGGAAGGTTCAAGCTGCCGTCTCCAACCTCACTGCAAATGATGTCAAGTCATTAGCCAGGCCCAGGGCGTTCGCATCGTGTGTACGCACCAAGAAACACAAGTCACCTCATGAATGGTGTTGTGAAATCGAATGGTACGTGGAATGCCATTTCTTTGCCAGCTTCTAATCTCGTCAAGTACTACAAAAAAATTGGGCGCTGCCGTGTGATTGAGGCAGATCACATACGAGGAGATCATTAATGGCGAAGAGGAGCGCCTAGGGTTATATAGCGAGGAGAACCTGGAGGAAACTAAAGAAACCGTACTTTGGGAGCCGCACTAGACCTCTCCAAATTGTCCCGAGTGTCATGATCAAATCTTTTACTGTCAAGGACTAGCTCCAAGTAGCTTAGGAGATATGTTTAGTATATATACCCAGTGAATAAGGAGGTCACTCACTTGATGATCTGGTTTAGCGGGGTTCGTACTAGGGGTTTTGAGCGTATGGAAGACGGGTAGAGGTGGTGAGAGATCCTACCTCGTCCAGGTTTGCAGCCTTCTCGGATTGACTGGGCTGGCTCTCCCCTCGCCCAGGCAGCTATTGGAAAGGAGCTTGGTCCCGCTGACAACGCCATTAAGTAAAGGACCATCGTCGGCGACTTGCCGGTGATGTCACCAACGCTGACCTCATGAACGTCTTCCGCAATCCCAATCTCGATCTACGTCGCGATTCCCCCTCCGGCTCGTCGGCCCCTTCCTTTCATGCTGCATTGAAAAGGCCATGGTTGACTTGATGGAACGGAAGGCGAAGAAGGACGAGGATGGAGACGAGGATGGGGGAGAACGGAGAGATGGGAGAAACAGGTCCGGCCTCTGCGCAATAGAGGCAAATAACAGGGGAGAGGGGAGATTCCGTAACGACCAACCAGCAAGCACAACTGCGTGGATCAGAATGGGATGGGGACAACAGAGAATAGACATGACGGAGTGTAGTGGGGAGAGCAGACGCGGAGGAGGGGCGGCACATAAAACGGGATGGAGGGGGTGGGGAAGGGGGGTTCGGAATGGGGATAGCAGAGAGTCCGTCGTCAGATTGTTGTGATCGAGTACTTCAGAGTTCGTGAAAGCAGGGTGGTGGGTGCGCCGTACAGTGTGGCTCTAGACCGAATTGAGCATATGGTTTTTGTAATGTAGAGAGGTGAGATAGAGTGTCGTTATGGGTCGTGGATTAGGACAAGGTCGTCGTCAGTTGGTCGTCATTAGATTGCTGCCCGTGGAATCGCCATGGTCGAGAGAGGCCGGTAGTGATTACTACATTCGAGTTGCTTGTTGGTGCTAGCAAATTCACATTCGGTCGCAGAAAGGTCAAGATGATCGATGTGGGTTCGGTGTTGAGGTTGGGAGATGGGGTGCGATGCGGTGATGCTGGGCTTTCCTACACACGCAGTGTTGACTAGATGTGGAGAGGTGGAAACCGCAGCACTAATGCGACACGAAGGCGGATACGCAACCCGAGGTTGGCCAGGAAAAGGTTGGCCAGGACTTCGACTATCGACTAGATGAGAAATTGGAGCATTTAGCGCTTGCCCACTTCGGGAAAACGGTGTAATGCAGACCTCTGATCAAAATCATTTCTTTCCAAGTTTCTTCACTCTCCAGGCGTAACGCTTCCTCGTCCTCGCCAGAGGCTCGTCACAGTGGGTAGAAGAGTACTGAGACCTGGACTTGACTGATAGCCCAATTTCTTTGACGGCATGGTCGATGCTGGAAGAATGACATGTGGACGTGGAGTCTTCGTTTTTGTCTTTGTCCTCGGAGTCGGGGAGTAGCTTCAAGCCTGGGTCACCTCGGAAGCGGTGGGTGAAAGCGAGAGAACAGGGCGAGGGTTGTGGAGGCAGTTTGGCGCGTGTGTGGTGAGCCGTGAGCGTGGATGTAAGGGCGTCACGATTGGAGTGAGTTAATTTGAGGTCGGAATTTGGGCGGAGGTAGGGTTGGTGGCGGTGCCGTGGACGGGTTGAGGATGCTCGATCTGTCTTCGTCGTCCCCGTCTTCGTCGTAGACATTATTACCGATTGTACATCTGCCCTGGCCATCCTTGAACTCGCCGCGTGCTACGAAGCATGCGACGGAAGCAGTGGCCCGCGCTTCTTTGAGAACAGCGAGGTGGCCGCATTCAGACCACTAAGGAACCATGCTTCATTCACCACGTAACAGCTGCAGTGGCAATCCACTTATCCCACGTTCGATCCAAGCGGCCCGTTCACCTTCTCCTCTCTCCCTATCCTCGACAGCAAACCAACATGGCCACTCAAGCCACCAAGGAAATCCACTTGTGAGCACCCAGACAGCTAGCGCAGCATTGTTGTCTGACCACCGAAAAGCCTGCATTTAGATCGTGCGGCGCTTCACTCCGATCTAGGTCACACCGCTGATTTTGTGCGTTGTACAGAAATCAATTTGCAAGATGTTACAGATTCGAGGTATCACCTGGAGTTGTTTGAGGGAAACCAGCAGATAGAATTACAGAAGAATGGGAACCGGACCTGGACACCAGTCCAACCCTCGTATGTCCCTTGTATTCACTATATATGCTCACTGAAGGCCCTGTGTTCGTAGGGATATTTCTCCGACATCCAAAATGCGCGTAGAGATCCAGAGGATCACCGGTCATTTGCTTTGGAAGAAGAACCGGCCGGCGAACGAAGAGATCGACCTACAAGCACTCTCCGATGACTATTGGGACTCCACCAAGCATGAGTTTATTATCCCGAGTCAGTCGTGATGACCGATTCGTCCGCTCATGTCTAACAAAAGGGCAGAGGACGTTGTCATTGGAAAGCATCAGTTGTCTCTGGAATTACGATTCTCTGCGGACGTTACCGTTCGTCACTTTACTATGGCCTACCTCGGCTAGCTAATAACGTCCACATAGACGGAATCGCTACGCTCGTCGGTCCAAGAACTTGAAAGATTGATGGAAGGATTCACGCCACTGATGAGTAAGTCGATGGAGAGAAATTTGGGAAAAGGGATTCAACTGGGCGCTGTATTCGCTGAGGTCAGCTGTGCCCGTATGGAAACCAGCAGGACGTTGACACCTCTTAGTTCGATCCAATCGCAAAGGCAGTGTTCGGTGTTGCCAAAATCACATTCGAGGTTCGTGTTCTCTACTGGCGCATGAAAAGCAGAGGTAATACTTGATCGTTCAGCTCATGAAGGCACAAAACAAATACGATCAGATGCCATCGACCCTGTTGGATAAGTTGAAGCACGTCTCGCCCTTAGCGGACAAGGTCGTGGACGAAATTGTCAGCGAAGAGACAGATATCTTGGGTGAGATAATGCCGCGAATGTTCAAAGTAATGCAAGAGATAGCCAAATTTCTATGCGGATACGTCAAGCGTGGGCGATTCAGTAGGCTGTCTCTTTTCTGGATTCCGCAGATGCTGATGATCGCAGAGCGAGCAGGAGATGCACTGATTTATTCCAAGGACAAGGAAATGATGGAAGAAATGGATGAAGAGTTAGCAAATGTCATTAAGGACTTCCTGAGTGCAGTCGATGTCGAGGCCCTGCGCCTAGTCAAAGGGATTGGTAAGCACACATTGTCTCAATATTGCGTGTGCCTGTTCTCAGTAGCTTCTTACAGAGCAAGGGATCCTGCTCAAGCGTCTCAAACCAATCGAGACTGGCTATGACCGGGCCCTCCGCTGTATGAAAGATACCCGCAAATCCTGCCTCAAAGAAATCGTAGATTGGGTAGCCAATAATTCAGAGGAGAAAGACCTTCTCCAGAACAATACGTACTGGATCAATGGCTCACCCGGAATCGGCAAAACATCGTTAGCTCATTCGATCTGCGCACGCCTCCACGATCAAAAGCAGCTCGCTGGGGCCTTTTTCTGCAGGAGGGACGACCCGAACTTGAGCGAGGCCAAGAATGTCCTCCCAACTCTCATCTACAAGCTGGCGGAAATGTTTCCCCCCTTTCGAAAGATTGTGGCAAATTGTCTTCGTGACGACCCAAATCTGACACCAGAGTCGATGAAGCGCTCCCTCTTCCTTGACCTACTCGATAACCTTCGTAAACGCCCAAACGATCCCCTCGTCTTTGTCATTGACGCATTCGACGAATGCGGCGACGATCTTAGTCGTCCACGCCTCTTGAAGCTTCTCACAGGTGCCGCTACACGTGCTTCATGGCTGAAAATTATCATCACCAGCAGACCCGAAGCCGATATCCGACAATTCTTTACCCAGTCATCGTACTTGGGATATGACTTGGCTACAGATCAAGAAGCCACCGGCGATCTGCGAACCTTCGCTCGAAGCGTGTTTGACCCGGTCGGCCGAAAAAGGCGCCTCTCCGGGCCTTGGCCAGAAGAATCGCTCTTGGACAAAATCATCTTGAGGGCGAATGGTCTCTTCATCTTTATCAAGACCCTTGTTCTTGCCCTTAAGCATTGTGGGGACCCCACAACGTTTTTGGAGGCGGCCTCCGAAGATTCAGCTGGTGCTGGATTGGAAGCCCTATACAGACTTTACTCAAGTATTCTAGAATCGCGGATAGAGCATCATGAGGCCGAGTTTCGGCAGATGATTGGGGTCCTTCTGACAGCTGCTCCATACCGCGCCCTTTGCGAGAAGACAATTGCAGAGCTGGCAGGAGTAGAACCAAATCTGGTCGAAATGTGGGTGGATGATCTGAGCTCTTTGCTATATCGAGACGAAGGGACCAATGGAGGGGTTCGTGTCCGCCATTTATCGATTTCAGACTTCCTTGTCAGCGATGACTGTCCCTATCAAGTCAACCGCCAGGACGCAAATGTGCAACTGGGGATTGCTTGCCTCAAGACGATGGTTCGCCAACTCCGTTTCAATATCTGCGGGCTCGAAGATTCCCGACTCGCTAATGCGGACATCAAAGATCTCCAATCCCGAATCAAAGCAAACATTCCCGACTGCTTGCAGTATAGTTCTCTTTATTGGTCAAATCATCTTTGTTTTGCTCCGAACAATGACCAGCGAGTGTGGGATAGCTTGGAGGAATTCTTTGAAGGATTGTACCCACTATTCTGGGTTGAAGTATTGAGCATTTTGGGAATGGTCCCGATGGGTGCTCCGAGCACTCGAAGCGTGATTTCCTGGGCCAAGGTGAGTCCACCTCGGGCTTGTATTCTGAGTGGTTCTGATTTGCAATAGAATGGAAATCAGACCCTCCTTGAGAGACTTCAGGACGTTTGCCGTTTCATCATCGCCTTTCGCACCCCCATCTTCATCAGCGCTCCGCACACGTATATTTCAGCCCGACCCTTCCTGCCCTTACGCTCGACCTTATCAAACACCTTCAGCACGTGGTTTACTAAGGACATTGGGGTGGTGAGAGGGAGATTGTCGTCATGGCCAGCACCACCATTGTCATGGATTGGACATACCAAAAGGATTACTTGCATGAGCTATTCCCCCAATGGGCGGCAGATCATTTCCGGATCCGACGACATGACGATTCGGATCTGGGATGCCGAGACCGGTGCCATAAGTGGTGAGCCCCTTAAGAGGCATACCGACGGGGTGATGTCCGTTGCCTACTCTCCGGATGGCGGCAACATTGTCTCTGGATCTCGTGACAAGACGATTCGAATCTGGGATGTTGAGACTGGTGCTGCAGTGGGAAAACCTCTGGAAGGGCATAGCCGCTGCGTGGGGTCCGTCGCCTACTCTCCCAATGGGCGGCACATCATTTCTGGATCCAATGACAAGACGATTCGAATGTGGGACGCCGAGACCGGTGCTGCCGTTGGAAAACCTTTGGAGGGGCATAGCGGGGATGTGTTGTCCGTCGCCTACTCTCCCAACGGGCAGCACATCATCTCCGGATCTAGTGACAAGACGATTCGAATGTGGGATGCCGAGACTGGAGCTGCATTTAACAAACCTCTGGAGGGGCATAGCGGGGGTGTGTCGTCCGTCGCCTACTCTCCCAATGGGCGGCACATCATCTCTGGATCTAGTGACAAGACGATTCGAATCTGGGATGTCAAGACTGGTGCTGCAGTTGGAAAACCTCTGCAGGGCCATAGCAACCGGGTGGAGTCCGTCGCCTACTCTCCCAATGGGCGGCAAATCATCTCTGGATCTGGTGACAACACGATTCGAATGTGGGATGCCGAGACTGGTGCTGCAGTTGGCAAACCTCTGAAGGGGCATATCGACGTGGTGTGGTCCGTCGCCTACTCTCCCAATGGGCGGTACATCATCTCTGGATCTGGGTCTGGTGACAGGACGATTCGAATGTGGGATGCCGAGACTGGTGCTGCAGTTGGCAAACCACTGGAAGGGCATAGCAACTCGGTGTTGTCCGTTGCCTACTCTCCCAATGGGCGGAACATCACCTCTGGATCTAGTGACAGGACGATTCGAATCTGGGATGCCGAGACTGGTGCCGCAGTTGGCAAACCTCTGGAGGGGCATAGCAAACGGGTGTGGTCCGTCGCCTACTCTCCCAATGGGCGGTACATCATCTCTGGATCTCGTGACAAGACGATTCGGATCTGGAATGCCGAGACTGGAGCTGCAGTTGGCAAACCTCTAGAGGGGCATATCGACGAGGTGTGGTCCGTCGCCTACTCTCCCAATGGGCGGCACATCATCTCTGGATCTGGTGACAACACGATTCGAATGTGGGATGCCGAGACTGGTGCTGCAGTTGGCAACCCTCTGAAGGGGCATATCGACGTGGTGTGGTCCGTCGCCTACTCTCCCAATGGGCGGTACATCATCTCTGGATCTCGTGACCAGACGATTCGAATGTGGGATGCCGAGACTGGTGCTGCAGTTGGAAAACCTCTGCACGGCCATAGCAACTGGGTGGAGTCCATCGCCTACTCTCCCAACGGGCGGAACATCACCTCTGGATCTAGTGACAAGACGATTCGAATCTGGGATGCCGAGACTGGTGCTGCAGTTGGCAAACCTCTGGAGGGGCATATCGACGCGGTGTGGTCCGTCGCCTACTCTCCCAATGGGCGGCATATCATCTCTGGATCTCGTGACAAGACGATTCGAATTTGGGATGCCGAGACTGGTGCTGCAGTTGGCAAACCTCTGGAGGGGCATAGCGGCTGGGTGTTGTCCGTCGCCTACTCTCCCAATGGGCGCCACATCATCTCTGGATCTCATGACAACACGATTCGAATCTGGGATGCGGAGACTGGTGCTGCAGCTGGCAAACCTTTGGGGGGGCAGCACATAGTTTCTGGATCTAACAGCAACTCCATCCGTGTGTTGGAGCCATTTTCACATCAACAATCTCCCTCTTCTAGCCCACTCCATGCTCATTTTTATTCACAGCCTGACTCACAGGGTTGGGTCACAGACTCAGACGGCGGCTTACTCTATTGGGTACCCCTAGATTGTCGTGGTGGTCTCCATTCACCCTCCCTCATTACAATCCCTCCTACATCTCACCTTCAAACACTTTCACTTGATTTTTCAGACTTTGCCTTTGGAACCGCTTGGACTCAAATTTTCAACAGTGCACAGTGCTAACCATTCTTTCTTCGTAACCTTTTGTATTTAACTTGGTGTATGAGGTACTCTGTGGTTATTGAAGCTCGATCCCGCCCTCCTTCAGCTCCTCAATTTGTCACAAATTGTACAAACGACTGAACACTGGCACAATGGATACCACGAATCCACATGACACAGTGAAGGTCATTACCCAGTCCGTTTCAGATACACACGCCTTCCATCTTTCCCTGAAGTTCTCCCTATGCTTTCCGCACTGGTCTAACCTTTCGTGGTCATGGCCGTCGAGGTACTGGCCTGGGACTTGTCGAGGGACTATGCGAGACCATATGACTAGTTGGAATTGCCGATAGGAGGCTGTCGATCTGACGTTTCCATCCTCCGGACTGAGGGTTGAGACATCTTGCGAATGGAACACATTTGTGTGGGCCACAGGGAACGGCAATAAGAAACAAAGACGGGGTAAGTCGCCAATACGAGAGTCAGCTCGGAGTTGCCTGCCAAGGTGTCGACGATCCTGGTGACTACTGCTAAACCAAGACCTACGACACAATCAGTATGAGAAAAGATGGTCATTTCTGCTCACACAACTAACCCTGGTCTCGTTCCTGGTCTGTGGTGAGCAGAGGAGGTTACTTGCTTGAATTCTCTGAAGACGCTCTCCAGCCTCTCGGGCGGAATCCCACAACCAGTATCGCTGACGACAATCTCGATTGTAGCGTGCCCTTCAGTGTAGATTCTATCCTGTTCGTCGAATATGTGTGCTGTCCCTGGCGGATCCGCGCGCAGTACACTTGACATCATTTGCAGTGAGGGTGGAGACGGCAGTTTGAGGATTCCTTGGATCTGCAGTGATGTATACTGGGGTGTTTCCAGGGTCCGTGTTGAACTCCAACTCATGCCGGCCCGCTTTCAGCATAGGCGAGCAATAGCAAGGCACAGCGCGTTCGTATCATTTGTACGCACTGGCAAACATAAGTCGCCTCACGAAGAATGCTGTGAAAATTGAACGGTTCGTTGAATGCCATTTCCTTTCCACCCTCTAGTCAAGTCCTACAAAAACGATTGGGAGCAGAACACACACGAGGAGGTCATCAATGGTGAAGAGGAGTGCCTAGGTTCATATATACTAAGAAACCTTACTTTTGAAGCCGTATGAGACCTCTCCAAATTCCCCTGAGTGTCAGGATCGAGCTTTTTACCATCAAGCGTTAGCTCCAAGTAGCCTAGGTGATACGTTTAGTGTATCTATCTAGTGAATAAGGAGATCACCAACTTGATGATCTGGTTTAGCGGGGTTCGTAGTAGGGGCCTTGAGCATATGGAAGACGGGTGGTGGTGGTGAGAGATCCTACCTCGTTCAGGTCTGCAGCCTCCTCGGATCGACTGGGCTGGCTCTCCTTTCGCCCAGGCACGGTCCTATGGCATTGGGTAGTAGTTAATGCATTCAGTGTTTGTTGATACTCGGGTGCTGGTAAAATCACATTCGGCCGCAGAACGGGCAGGAAGGTCAAAGTGGGTTCGATGGTGAGGTCGAGAGACGGAGTGCGGTTCTAAGGACGGCACTGCTGCAGTCGAAGGCGGATTCGCAACGAGAAAATGGTCAAGAAAGGGCTGGCTTTTGACTACATGAGAAATCGGAGCATTTAGCACCTCTGATGCATACCTCTGATCGAAATCATTTCCCAAGTTTGATCACCTCGTTGCTAGAGGACTTGTCAAAGTGAGTCGAAGAGTACGATTGGAGTGAGCCACTTTCAGGTCGGAGTTTGAGCGGAGGACAGAGGTCAGGTTGGAACAGATGCGGGCACTGGCTGAGTGGATTGCGGTGGGGGGAGAGGCACTCCATGCCCAAGCCTGGCGTCGATTTTGTGGTTCCGTTACTCGAGAGAAAATTTCCGAGTAGTGGGAGGGGACAAGACATCTGCTCTGTTGGAGACAAACAGACGTTGTCAACTTGATTTCTGTCGCACTCGCCGCAACTTGGATGGCAACGCGGACGACGAGCCATACCACAAATCGGTTACTACGGTGAGTCAACGCGCAGAGGCTGTTGTCAATTTCAACCAAAACCCCCCGCGCACACGGAAAGCCCAGGAACACGGTACTCAGGAAGAGCAGCCAGCCTCCAAACGACGAAAGCAGGTATGTGTGTCTCCAAAGAACAATCCTGAGTGATCGCTCATTGTACCCGAACTTCTAAGGACAACCCAACCACTTGAAGCAAATGACCCAGTGTGAAACGGGTTGGGGTTTGACAGATCAATAGGTCCGGTTGACAGATCCGGTTATCAACCAATCGAGGTGTGTGATGGTGTGACGGGATTGAGTGAAATGGCGAGTTGCGAACTCCTAATTAGTTTTATAAGTGATAATAAGGGATAATAATTTTTAATTATAATAGACAATAGTTTATTATGTATAAAAATATAGGAAATGGCCAACGGTTTGAGGTTACTGAGGCTATGTTTGGGGGTGTGGCCAGCCGTTGAAAGGGTGCGTTGGCAAATGTAGTGAAATAATAATGTATATATTTTATAATTATAAATAAAATTATTACATATAAAATGGCGTCGGCGACAATAAGAGCTGCTAGGGCTGTCTTGGCCGCTCACGAGGTGACCTGCAGGTGCTTTGCAGGCGAGTCTTCATGCGTCATATACTTGGATTCGCAGTACTTACAGAATCCTATCACAGTATAGTCGTTGGCGCGTCTTGCCTTTCATGTCTGCTGGTCGTATGGTTGAGGTAAGCTCCAAGACTGGACGGAGTTTGAATGTCACATTTATGCTTGAATCCTGTCACACCTCGAATGGTTGGCAACCGGATCTGTCAACCGGACCTGTCGATCTGCCAATCCCCAACTGTTTCACATTGGGTCATTAACCTGAGGTAACCCAACCTTCGTCGGATCTGACAGGTAGTTGTGTACTTGCTGTCCTTACGCGTCATTTCCTCAACACTTCCATGTAGGCAGCTCGTCTGAAACAGTTAGAAATGGCCTTATGATAAATAGAGTGCCTTCGCAAGCTGGATCCGCCGCCCCTCCTTCATGACTTGGAGATAATGACCCGACGAGTCGCTGTCGCGGGTTGATTCCGGATTGATTTCGGAATTAACCCATGAGAGTTCGTGCGTAATAGGTTCCTGGTCATATGACTTGAAGCTGATGACCCAATGTGAAACGGTTGGGGTTTGACAGATCGATAGATTCGGTTAACAGATCCGGTTGCCAACCATTCGAGGTGTGTGACGGCGTTGGGATTCACAAACGTGACATTCAAACTCCGCCCAGTCTTGGAGCTTACCTCAACCATACGACCAACAAATGCGAAAGGCAAGACGCGTCAACGACTATACTGCAATAGGATTCTGTAAGTACTGTGGTGACTTGATACCAAGGAGGTGGAAAAGTCTAGGAAATGCGAGTGAGTAGCCGTTGGTCGCCTTGAATTATTCTAGTAAAAATCTGGCGCTAACCGCAATGATACGCAGGAGCTAGCTTTGCATGGAATGACAAGGAGAAGAGCATGCAAGGTGGGTCCGGAAGGTTCAGAGGGTCTGGAGGGTCGGTGAACGAGAACCTGAGTCTAGCTTGGGTTGGAAGCGTACTTGGCGTAAGACGTAGGACATAGGACGCTTATGTGTCTAATCCAAGTATATGACGCGTGAGGACTCGCCAGCAAAGCACCAGTCGGTCACCTCGCGAGCGGCCTCAGCAACCCCAACAGCTCTCACCGTCGCCGACGCTATTTTATACGTAATAATTTTATTTATAATTATAAAATAATAAATATATACATCATTATATTCACTACGTTCGCCGACGCGCCCTTGAAATGGCTGGCCGCACACCCAAAGGCAGCCTCAAACCGTTGACCATTTCCAATATTTTTATACATAATAAACTATTGTTTAGTATAATTAAATTATTAACCCTTATCACCACTATTCTATGACTAAAGTTCGCAACTCGCCATTTCAAAACCCCTAGCAAGCCTCAATCCCAACGCCCGTCATGCCGTCACACACCTCGATTGGTTGGCAACCGGATCTGTTAACCGAATCTATCGATCTGTCAAACCCCAACCGTTTCACATTGGGTCATCAGCTTCAAGTCATATGACCAGGAACCTATTACGCACGAACTCTCACGGGTTAATTCCGAAATCAATCCGGAATCAACCCGCGACAGCGACTCGTCGGGTCATTAGCTGCAAGTTCCTTCATGCGACTGTCCAACGCCATCACAGAGGACAAAACCAGCTTCCCAAAATGCTCAATCGGGGTCTTCAAGTGGAGGACCACGGATGGGACAGTCCTCATTTGCTCATTTGTCCATTCCAGAACGCAAACTCGACGACAATCAGGATATCGCCGCGATGCAATCTGAGCTCGATTCTGTGGCCAGCCGGGAACGCTCCGACTTGTCTAAGGCAAGTAGCTCACAGGTCATACCTCACTTCGCCCTCACCAACGGCAAATTTCCTTCAAAATCATTTTCTGTGCCTAAACCACCCAAGGCAAAGCCGCCATCAAACGCTAAGCCCTCAAGGCCACCGGTACTCAAGGACAAGTCGTTGGAGTCTGCAAGGAAGGCCTTGCAAGAGAAAGTGGCCAACACCCGGCGTAGTTCTCTGAGTCAACGAGGGAAGCGCACAAGCGACAGCTTCGGCAATGGATAGCCCGGTACGTAGTACGACTTTGAGTCATACTCCTTCTGCTTACAACGTTTCTCGTTTCCAGTTCTGCCTCACTCTGTCCCATCCGACCGATTCTACCGACACACCGATCCTGCTCTTCCGGATCCAGTCAGTGCGCGATATGTACTTACGTGGTGTGCCTCCCGATCTGCTCCACGGGCAACGGACTCGCAAACTCGCCTGCCCCCTCTATCGCCTGCAAATTCGGCTCTGCTCGCGTCCTTGCAGGATCAGATCGTCAAGCAGTTGGCCGATGCGATCATCGACATCTCCCTGTATTCGGCAAAGTCGAAGGAGAAGCCACCCGCTGTGGAGAACCCGCAGAATGAGCGAAATCGAGCAGCCGAGGGCGCACGAGGAACGGTATGTACCTACCAACACGACACTGGACACTGAAATTAAGGTGCTGATTTTGTGGTTCAGGTGTTCGCATGAAAATGCAGTGTGGTCCAAGGTGATTCAAGACTACAACACCTTACCGTCATGAGTCTTGTCCGGACTGCAAAAGGCGCCATCCTCCTCGGGCGAAGGAAAAGGAAAGGAGAAGCTCGAGCCTCAATGACAGGTGGCGAGAAGTCGAGCGCGAGCTTGACGAGTTCTCCCAAACCATGGGGAGGTGGTACGGAAAAGGAAAAGGAGTTGAACGACAAATGTAGAAAGCTCGCGCTCCAGGTCTGTCATATCTCCATCTCTCTGAACGATTCTACTAACTGTTCATCGTCCATTTCAGCTCGACGGTCTGAAAGTAACGCTCTCGAAATCGAAAGTATTCACGCACCAAGCAAGACGGCACATCGACGAGATGTTTGTTGCTCTGGACCGACGACGTGGTTCCGGACTAGGTCTCCTTTCGTCCTCGTCGAACGCGAGATCCGACGAGAGAAAGGCCCGACGGCGCGCTGCTGGCCGGCCTGCGATGATCGGCGGTGCCATGGTAACTAGGAGCCAGCGGTCCGAAAGGCGGGTAACGGCCGTTAGGCCCAAGGTGTAACGCCTCGGAGGGTCCCTGGCACGCTGAGGCGGACGCAAGGTAGTCTTTGCCGATGCTTATTCTATCTCTATCGCTTAATCTCGATAGTCTTCTGTTCCGCTTTGGTCATTATATTTGGTGTATTTCGATGGTCTCTGCTGATTCATGTAATTACCGGACGTTACGAGAGGCATGATAGGAAGCAAGCACCTAGACGGCGAAGCGTGTCGTTGCACTTTCACGAAAAACACGTTCTGCGCATGTCGCAATGATTCACATTGAGGCACGAGTACAACAACTATATAAATGTTACGTGCGCGATGACTCTTACCCAGCACTGTTTATCGTGCTTCCGATGAGCCTCTTCGTTTATTCCGCATCGTAACCTTCAGACACACTGACACCGGACACCGAAGCCAAAGATCCTAGCGTATAAATTTGTCGTGCAGTGGGCTGAACGGCGAAGCCTCAGCTGACACAATTTCAAGGACGTGACCGAGCAAGCCGTCTGTGTGCCTGGGCGCTTGTACGTTCCCCATGCGAGTGAATAACACACATTTCAAATGCGCGCCGTTCTCTGGACTTCCGTTGGGATGAATGAATAGCACATCCTCCCCGACCTTCCGCATCCTCAGTCGGCTTCACTTTGCCTGGGATGGTCGGCCTGTTGCAACATGTTCTCTGCACCAAGATTCCACTGATGTAGGGCTTATAAATAGTCCCAACGCGTTAGAGGAAAAGGGACCGCTTGAACTGCGTCTCTCGGTTTTCCAACATGGACGGCAGGCACCTTAGGATCCTTTCCATTCCAGTACAGGGTATGTGCACCTATCAACTCAAGCTTTGGACTGTCTTAACCCTTAGGCAGAGCTCGTAGAGTGGATGGACGGTGGTGGACCTCCTCCGCTGCCGGAATTAGCCTCTTGGCCCTCCGTCGCCATTCCATTTACGTGGGACAATCCTACCAACCAGACCAACCCATCCCCACTTCCGAATCGATACCTCGTTCCTCCCACCACAGCCGATGCTCCGGACGCCAGTCAAACCGCTCCAGCCACTGGGCTACTCCCCCCTCATCCCTCGCACACCACTTCTTTCGACACCAGCCATTCGAGCACCGACTTCACAATCAGGCTTCTTAAACCCCGACCGACCCAGGGCTGCGCCGTGGTCATTTCGCGCATCGAAACCCACGTCTTCCTCGATATTGCCCTTCCATCGCGATCTTGGAACGCCATTCGGCTACCATTGACTAAGTCGGTGACGAATGACGATTCATCCAGTTTCGGCGAGCCTATTCAACCCTTGCTGCTTGCAATCGTCGTCCGCGGTGCTACAACGCGGCAGGAGTACCACTCTGTATGCGGGCAATGCAAGAAGAGGGTGGGAAATAAGACAGGCCCCGCGGGCATGATAGACTTCCACAGCCCTAGCAACATCCTCACTCCAAAGCGTGGAATCGTTCAAGTCCATTTCACCTTCTCTTGCTACTCGCGACACCACCGAAAGGAGGACGAGCAATATGTGTACGTCGTCGTGGCGCAGTAACGATGTCCCGATTGCCTGCTGACCCCTCGTTTCGCAGTCTCGAAGTAATCCTCAAGAACGTAAGCAACCCCTCTAAGCCGAGAGTGGTGTCGAGGAAAGAGCTTCCTTACTCCTTTGACGTAAGGTCATCAAGACCTCGGGTCAAGGAGCCAACCAGTGATCAGACGCAGCAAGCCAACATCGGCCCTTCATCCAACGTCCGTCGCGGGACCGACCACGTCTCGTCTATAGGAGGATCTGAGTAGCAGAGTCCTAGTGATGTAAAACGCTTGCCATCTGCGATCCCTGTCTTCCACCCATCCGGCGTGCAAACCTTCTTATCCTCGTCTGGCTGTTGGAAATGTGGTTATAGTTTCGTTAGTGACCGAATGTCTTCGAGAACCTTCCATTCGGTTCCGCGATTCCGTTTCTTGTGATTCTCATCCCTTTCATGTGTCACCATCCGTATACTTTGTATCTTTACGTGTTTGTAGCGGGCCCCAACAAACACTCACCCTATCGCCCTTGCGGAAACTTCAACAGTTTCCTTCCCATTTTGATATGTGGTCCGATGGTGGTCCGATATATAAGTCACCTGAATATGGAACGACACAGACTCAGCTTTGTTTGGAAAGATATATAGTTTTCATCTCGACATTGCACGTGAATACAAGCAAGTAGTCCCAGACCTCGACATGGTGGCTGCACAGGGAGGCTAGGCCGGCCGAGGTTACGTGTGGATATGGTAATGTCACAAAAACTCCTGGTGGGTTATAAACCCAAAAAGTTTATCCCGGGTTTATATCAGGTTTATATCAGGTTTATATCAGGTTTATAATGGGTTTATGGTGGGAAACACTTGATATAAACTTGTTGTAACCCATCATAAGTACTGAGGTGAGGCAGAGACTGTCGATCGAAGTTAGTGGGCTGTCGGGTTGTGTCTCTGTAACTTGCCTTTTGCTGCAACTGCATGCCTTTGAATGACCATCAATGTCGATGTTCTGTGATGTGGGATATGTAAAAGGAAATCAAGAACACCAATGGTGCCTTCAAGAAACTGCTGGCACAAGGCCAAAACGAAGAAATGAAACAACAGGCTTGAATGCACCTTTGCCGCCTTTCTAAAAGGTCCGTTACATTTTACTTAGCACCTATGTTTAACTCACATCATTCTAGAGCTCAAATGCATAGAATTGAAGCGAAAATCATGCGTGCACACCAGAAATTTTCAGACTTGGGGTTTTTTTTTCTTCAACTCACTTGGACTCAACCACACCCCTCACCGCCTTCCTCCATGGGCACATTGTCAAGGTCTTTGGCACACCCAGAGGTGAGTATGATATAGTCCAAGGTGTCATTGTGTAGCTAATGGCCTACAACACAACAATCTTACCAGGTTTGTGTTACAATGTGCCCTGCAAGGGTTCAAGGTAAATGTCTAATAGCCTGGATCTAGACCTGAGAACTCTTATTTCAGTTCCACAGATATATACCATTGACACACAGTCACCGGGACACTTAAGGATTCCGGCCCTTGTGTTCATCAAAGTTCTGTAAATTTGTGTGTATAATAGATAAATATATATAAATATCCTATTACACATGATTCGTTTGTGGCTGTAAGCGATATGACCCTCAAAAATGGCCCCAAAACTTAGGGCCTTGTTCACTCACCGGGACAAGGCATAA
>Ga0307515_10005112_pt1 | contig 26660 bp, 15 predicted proteins | sample 17_EM_MG_FD_194513 | JGI IMG/M metagenome (GOLD analysis project Ga0307515, IMG submission 194513) | Populus trichocarpa ectomycorrhiza microbial communities from riparian zone in the Pacific Northwest, United States - 17_EM | ecosystem: Host-associated > Plants > Roots > Unclassified | place... | reverse complement strand
GATAGTAGCTTTATTCTTATTCTTAGCAGTATATATAAAGTTAAATTTGGAATATATGCAATAAAAGTATATTATATATCTATCGCCGTTATACCCTAGTTCTCCAAGGGTAATAATATTAAATGCTACCCGCTCGAATGGTTAAGTGGCTAGAAATTTATATTATCGTCTTTAAGAGATCTACTACGTGTGCTTTGCTAATAAGCAGACTTCGCATTCAATTTTAAGCGGTGCTTATTTGTTAATTAGCTCTTTAAGCTCTACGCCATTAATATGCCTAGGAAGCTGCTATAAGGGTACTTTTAGTCCCTTTACTCGGCTACATCCCAGGAGCTCTCAGGGGCTGCTAAGGCTAGCCTTCGGCTAGGCCTTGGCCACCCCTTATAAGCTCCTCGGGCTTACAGCCTCCTTCCTCCCCTATCGGCTCGTGTCTCTATACTAGGCTATTGCCTACCCTTATTACCATATCGTCCTCTTCCATCGACTCCCTATATAACTCATGCTCGGCTTACCTGCTCCCTACTATACACCCTAGCAATACTGCCTTACAGCTGCTTAATAGCGTTAGGTCCTATATGGCCTAGAATTTTATACCATTTTATAGCTGTGGCTCCGACTAGTTTACGGGCCATTCTGCTTAGTTAAAATCTTCTTATTAAGAAGGTCGATTAAGTTATTAAATCTAAAGTATTTATATGCTCTCTGTGCATTAGCGCCTAGTAGCCCCCTAGTCGTTTCGCATAGTATACTATTTCGCTAGTTACTAGATGGTATAGCAAGTTTCGTCCTAAGTCAAAATAGATATCGTTATTAGTAGCTCTTAATAGTGCTATAATATTTATAAACATGGTAGGTACCAATGCTATATAGGATAGCTTCATTTTTAAGCTCCTAGTAGGTGTATTAACAGTAATTGTTACTATTCCATAAGCTTATATCTTTTCGAAATTTCCGCTAGTAATTAGGTAGTCGTCTTCTGCAGCTAAGTAGAAGAAGGTAAAGTCTTCTTAGTTATTATAGGCGTGGGTATCTACACCAGGGTTAAGTATCTAGGTATTTTGGAGTTTAAATAGAGTTTAACCAGTACTAAACACGACAGTATAGCTAGTCGGGTTTTTAGAAGGTAGGGTTTTAGAATTAAAATTAATTATAGATTCTATGTTCTTCTTTACTTCCTATTTTCTTTTTAAGATAAGGTTAGCAATGCGTTTAATCTAAGGTGTAGATAAGATCTTTTTATCTACTTCCTTCTAGACGTCTGGGTTTAGCTTCTATCCTTAAGGGCGCTTCCGCTTAATAATGTAGAAACAGTTACTAAATTAATACTTAAGGCCGTATACGTATATCTTATTCCATTTAGAATTAAAATTGGAATTACTGTTAGAATCTAAATTAGAATTCGAATTGCCTAGGGTTATAAAAGCAGAGTTATTAGCAGTGGTCGTAGAGGATGCTGCTTACTGTATATGGTAGTGCTCCTTAAATTCCTTAATTAGATCGATAATAGATAGGGCGGCTTTATCCTTCTATTTTTTTTAAATAAGGTCTACTTCTAATGCTCCTATAAAACTAGAAGAGATAGGTTTGATTACTTAAACAAAATTATAGTGTGGCCTAAATCCCTATATATCTAGTAGCTTTAATTATTCCGCAAGCTTATAGACATTCCGCCAGCTATTTAACCATTTATTAATACTCTACTTTTTATTATAGGCTTTTAAAGCCGTGTACTAATTAAGGACGTCGCGTTTTTAACCTGAGGTAGTAGGGGCTAGTGTAGCCTTAAGTGCTTAAAGCCGTTTGTATACCGTATTAAGGTTATTAATAAGTAGAAGGTAGGCTACTAATATAGTACGAACGATATAGTTACTAATATCGTTTATAGCCCGTTTTTGCTTCTTATATATATAAAGATTATCTTTATATTTAGCATAGAGCTAGTTATAGGCGGTGAGCTAACTTAGGTCTAGCTTTGCTATTAATATAGCTGTAGGTAGTATGTCCCTTAGTATAGGCTAACTTAGTTATTTTAGCTTTGGACGCTTGTCTTTTTTAAATAGGTTAATATACTCCTATACCTTATTAGTTTTAGCAGTGTCTTAGATAATAAAGAACCACTATGTCTAATTAGAAGGCTGGTTAAGGATAAGGTTGACTTTTAATTCGTTTATAGTTGTTATTTTTAGGATTTTAATAGGTTAGGCAGAGTCCAATTGGCGTCTTAGCGAAAACCTTATTTTAACGTTTTTTAATTCGTTAATTCGTTTGTCAGTTGGGTACGTACGTTAACTAGGGTCGATTATCCGTTCGTTTAATAGGTGAAGAAGCTTAAGACACTGCAAAGGTAGTAGAAGTAATGACTTCTTAAATAAGGTAGTAGATTAATTGGTTAGCAGGTGGTGCGATCTAGGTAATTGCTTAGCAGGTAGTGCGATCCGGGCTTATAACTATAAGCTTTGCAGTGCGAAGAATTAAATAAACAACTTAATTGTAAATATAGCTCTAAAGCCTCTATATATACACGAAGAAGGTAGAGGTAATAAGATATAATGGGGTAATAGGTAACTGAAATGGGAACGGTAATCTGTAAGTAATATTAATCTGCAATTAATATATAGGGTGGCGTTAATACTATCTTAGAGCCTTCCAAGCGGTAATCTTGTGTCTTAGCATAGTATTAGTAGTCGGTTACATTTAGCTATTGGTAAACGCTAAAGTAGGCTATTTAACTAATAGCGTATTCTAGGAGAGAAACGTAGGTTACTAAAATAAGTGTAATATAAGCTCTTTTAAGCCCTTAAGGAGATATAGGGTAGAGTTAAATAAGACAATAGTGCTAACGCGGCTAGTAACTGTGGAATTCCCCTAACCCCCTTCCTATAAGACAGTTATAGGCTAGCGTTATTTAGAAGGCCGAAGACAAAAGATTAAGAGAGAAGAGAATTATAAAGGTATATAAGCGCTTGCTAAATAAGGCAGCGCTAAAAGAGCTTAATAATAATTAAAGCTATTAGTAATAGAGGCGTAATTAAGAGGCTATAGTCGTTTATATATTACCGTAGAAGAGAGAGTTGCCTATTAGAAAGGCTATAATTAACTATATTAATTATTAGTTTAATATAGGGGAATAAAGAAATAAGTAGGCTAGATGTGTATATATAAGCGCTAAGGGGACGGCAGAAATGCCTTAATATAACTATACCGGGGACTAGCAGTAAGAAGAGGAGGAGGTGCAGTATTAGAAGAAGGGAAAGATAGAGGATAAGAGGAAAAGTAGTAAGAGAAATGGCCTTTTATAGTTAAGGTTGAGGGGCAGTCTTAGCTTAGCTAGGGTTAATAAGTAAGGGCGCCTTACCTATAAAGGAAGCCTCTATTTCCTAATATATAGTTACTATCTTATTTTTTACCAAGTTATACTATATAAGGCTAATTTTAGCGCCACTATTATATAGTATTTAGAACTACTATGCCTTACTAGTAAGGAGTATTATATCTAGCTTAATAGTAATATAAAGGGTCCTCCCTTTTATATCTTGCCCTAACTATAGCTATGAGAGGTTTATAACTAGGGCTTTTCCTTTTTTAGATTATTAGTATAACTATTACCCTACTTACTCTTCTAATAAGCTTTACTTCTAGATAAGCTTTTTTTTAGCTTCTTAGTATTCTTATAAACGTATTAAATAGGTACTAGATTAGCCCTAGGACTTCTCTCTACTACTTAGGGTTCCTAGCTTTAACCCTTCTAATATTCTCTTTAAGAAAGGTTCCTTTAAATATTAGGTCTACTATATATTACTATTATAGTACCTACGCTTCTAGTAAACCCCTAGATTCCTACTAGAAGAGGTTTACTTCCTTAGCGTTTATAACCGCTTATTTAAATTTAGTATATATAGTTATCCATAATAGGGCTCCTATACGCCTTATTTTATTATAAATTAGTAACTTAATTCTAGCCTAGATAAATCTAATCTTCTCTTTCTTATAGATACTCCTATCCTTATTTTTAAAGGGCTTTAGATTTACCTATTAAGCTTAGATTTTTATAAAGTTTATAAACTAGCGGAAATTCTTATTATTACCCTATATACTATTCTAGAACTATTCCACAATGCTATATTATATAATATATAAATCTTAGACCTAATTCTTTAGAGAAGTCTATAGCTATAGCTATATAATAATTTAATCTTTATTAGTATAATCTAGTTTAGTAACAGATCTTTAATCTTACTAATAATCTATTATATCTATTCTTTATTATTATCTTATATTATTAGTATCTTAAAGAAGTTATCTACTTTATAAACCTAGTTATCTAATTTATAGGCCTTAGGCCTATAGCGGAGTTCTAGACTATTAGAGGCCTTAGCTAATTAGTCTATATCTTTCTTCTACTTATTACATAAATACCTCTCTAAGTTTTCTATACCTTCTTAGGTTAGTATTAGGTACCCCCTAGGGAGCCCTTAGTCTTAACTAGGTTATAAAAGATTTTATCTAGCCTAAATTAAGCTCTACTAGACCTAGATCTACCCCTAGAGGTTTTTAATATATTTATTAGTAGCTCCCTCCTATATAGCTTCTAAGAGCCTTATAATGGCTTCCTAATATCCTCCTTAAAGAAGACTAGTATAGGGCTCCTAACTTCCTAGGCTTAGGCTTAGGGGAACTTTAACTATAGAGCTAGTACAGGTTTCCCTACGAGGTTTAAATCTTAAGTTAGTAGTTAGTTTAGGTTACTTAAATGGGTAGGCCTACTTAGCTTATAGGCAGTTTATATACTACTACTATGCTAATTATAGGCTAATAGTCTTCTAGGAGGGTTCTAGTTAAGTCCCTAATTAGACGTATTAGCGTATTCCTCTAGCATTTCTAGCTTAGGGGAAGATCTTAGAGTTACCTCTAGCGCTTAATCTTATAATTAGCCTAAGTAGGGCTAGAGGGGTTTTAGTTACTTTTTAGTAGTATTATAACTATTATAGAGGGTATCTATATTTTTCTTAGCGGTAATTATAAGTATATAAGAGTTTTTAAGCTCCTATCTAGGTATTAGGGCTCGTTTAGCTATCTTACCTAAAGGTTTATATTATCGCAATCTCATACTATTAGAGGGACCTTTCTGCCTTAGCGTAATAGCTTTCTATAGAATATCCATAGAGTTTCTATTTAGGTTGTCGTAAGATTTCTAAAGGAGGATAGTAGATATAAATAAAAGATATAAGTAAATAATCTAGTCCTTAAAGCCAGCTGCCCTTCTAAATCGAGTAGGAAGGATTTAAACATAAGGGGACTTTATAGATAAAGGGCTATAAGGATATAATTGTAGGAATAGATAGATTATAAAGGAGATAAATCCTTAAGGAGGTAAGGCCTTTAGAATTGTGGAGACTATAAACTATAGGCACGTGCCTCTAGCACGTAACTAACGGACGTTTAAGGGGTATCTAGGGGTTGTCCTAGGGGTAACTTAAGGTGACCGTAATAATATCCCTTACACCCTACTTATATAGTTCTCTCTTTATAGTAAATCTTAGAATATAATTAAAGTTAATCTATTAGACACTTACTCCATATATTGTTAGGCTGTTAATTATTGTTTTTACCTATATACCTAGTCTATTAATAAGTCAATTATAGTATTTTCTATAAGGATTCGTTATAGCTTTCTATTATAATTAATAAGACTTAATATATAGTACACTAGAAAATCTATATATATTTAATTCCTTATACATTTAAATAACCTTATATTTTAATTATGCTGGGTAAACCTAATGGATATAAGCGAGGAAGCCGCGTTCCTCGTTGATTACTATGACGTGCTAATAGTAAACATCGGGGATCGGTGCCTGTGAAGTCACTGACGCATTAGGGAGCGAGCATTGCGCGCGGTTTATGTAATTCTGCACTTTACAAACTCCCGCTCTTTAGCGGAGCCTCTCACTGTTGCCTAGAGCTTCCTCTCCATTTCTGTGTCGCCCACTAACGTAGCTGATCGGGAAGCGAGCCACCCCACGTAGCGAGCCACATACAGGTGATATTTGATCAATTTATAATAAAATCAACAACAAGCTTATATAGATTTCAAATAGGCCAAATTAAAGCTTTTATATTTCTACTTCGATCGCGATATTGCTTAAATTAATTTAACTACGTTATGGTAGTAATATAGACCTGCGTGCCAACCAATTGCACAGGCGACTACTACATTCCTGCGACGTCCTCTTCTAGACCAACAACCTATTAATCCACTCGTTTATAGGCTATAGGTTGCACCTAAATATATAAGAGATATAAGGCTAATCCTAATTATACCTACCGAGGCTTAGAACAGCTTTACTTAGTATTAGCAACGCCAAGCTCCAGTGGAGCCGTTCCTCCCCTATACTTCCTTTAAGTTAACTATATTTAATTCCTCTATATCCTAGCTTTTAGAAGGCTCTATATAGGTAAGAGTCTTTAAGATAGTAGTAGGATTATAAGGTAGAAGGCCTATAGCTTTCTAGGCGCTGTAAATCGTATTAGAAGTAAATGCCTATATACGCACCTTTGAGTAGAGCTTTAAAAAAAAATCTTATTAACGCCTAAGTAGCTATATCGGCAAAATCCATCTACTTAATTTCTATAGTAGTAAAATAGTGGCCTAAAATAACCTATATTAGTGGTTAAAGCCTATAAGTTAAATAAGGTGGTAGAGCCACTGGGACGATCTTACGCGCGAGCGTATACTTAATAAATTGCTAGGTAAGGTAGCTCAAGTAATTATCCATTAAAAGCATACGATATTGCTGTATTTTACCGTTAGAATTTTCTATAAGGTGTCTTATATACTTATTATAATATTTAATATAATATAGGCATAGGGAGTTGTCCATCCACCTACTAGGGGAGGTGGCATATATATATCTACGATGGCCCTTATTTTACTTACTAATTTAATACTATTCTTCCTAGTAGTATTGCGCCTTCTAAATTAAGAAGATAGGTAGTAGAGAGCCATTAGCGCAAGTTGTCTTAATTATAGATACTAACTCACAAGTGCTCAGCTGTATAACTGTTAAAATTTTTAACTTCCCCCTATATATCTTGCCCGATATAATTACTTAGACCACCGCCATAAGGCCTAGTATTACCCCCTTCTTGTTAAAGTTATAGATTAGTTCTAAATGCTTAATATAATATTACTTATATATATTATAAAAGAACTTAAACTAGGCATATATAACTACTAGATTATTATTCTAGGCTCTCTAGTAGTTAAGCCGACGGTTTAGTATAGTACTAAGGCCGTAGTGTTAAACAAATCTCTGCCCTTAATACTTACCTATAGTTTAACCTTTTCCTAAAAGGGAATAAGCCATTTCTAAAAGCATATTAACCTTTAACGGAAGGTCTTAGGGTTAGCATTTGTTAACCTATTTAATAACTTGCCTTTCTTATAAAGGATGCAATAAACCGGGGTGAGCTTCGTGTTGTAGGAGATGGCCAGTAAGACGGTGTCCAAAGGTAGATCTAGGTGCTCCATGGGTGCTGGAGGCCTTGCGAATCGATGGCTTAACACTAGAAGAGACATCCTGTATAATATTTTGTATGGTGGTCTCAGCTTTATAAGAGGGTAAAAATTGATTTGGCATTGTACAATATTCTGAGGCTTTTTGATTAGGTGTAATTTGCTATGAAATTAAAAATGGTAGGCATTGCCTTGTGTGGCTCACTAACGTGGGGTGGCTCGCTTCCTGGTCAACTACGTTATTCACCAACCAGGCGTAGCCAGGTGGCACAGCATGCAGCATACAGCATCCTAGCGCATCCCGTGGTTAGCGTGTTTTGTCAACCATCCCCTAAACAGCAAAAATACCAAAATTTCCCTACAAAAAGGCCGTGCGGGAGTGGCTGCGCTAACCACCGGAATTGAAGAGATGGCTGTACATTCTTTGACAGTGCAAGGCTGACTCTTCGCGCAGGAGTGCAATTCATCGTTGCTTCTGCGGCATGGTGAAACAAAATCTCACAAGATCAACCAGCAACGTCCTTTACCCGAAGACGCTTGACTCACTGCGCAACTTAAGCAGCAATCGGGTGTGCGGATCAAGATTCGTTCTTTAACGCCATCGTTCCAGACAACATCGAGCAGTGTTCTCCAGCGCGCCACCGTATCGCCGGCCGTCTCAAATATCCGGAGCGTGCCTGATGAGCACTGAATTTCGATGTGTCCGAGACCGAAGAGTGTGTCCCAGCCAGGTTCAAGCTTCAAACTGCCTCCAAATTGCTGTGGGTGTCGACAAGATCGTGTTTCTCTGGCGCCGGATCGCGCTCTCCAAAGTTCATTGAAGCCAGTGCGTCGAATACTGTCAATGCCCTCGACTTTGTACTTGCCTTGCCTCTTGGAATCCTGCGTATGGATACGAATTGTTACCATGAAGCTATCGCCGCTCTCTCCGACCATGTATTTTCCGATTGCGGCGGGAATTGCACACGTCAGAGTAGCAAAGTCTACGCTCTTTCGGGATTGAGTGATGAAAGAAGGTTCCTCGCCGGCAAGGCGACTGGGACCATCGATGATGCTGTGCTTTGAGACACCTTTTCGCCATGGAACTCCTCTCGAGATGGCTATACAACTTGGATCTAAGATGCATGTCAGTGCTATGCTTCTGGCTTGTAGTCGTGACGTCGAGGAACTTGCCCAAGTAAATCGGATCCGTCAAACCCTCATCACCAAAGGTGTTGACGTACACACTCCATCCTCGGTTGCTGAGGAGAGATACGTCAGATAGGCTGTTGGCGTTGCGCGTGTGGCCAAACATCATCAGTTTTATGATTTCCAGCCAAACGTGATTTGTGATCAGCAATTGATCTTGGCCATCCCAAACAGAGACGCTGAAGTTCAAGCTCGATTGTTTTTGGAGATGACCACGACCGCAAAGTGGCATATCACCGCAGGTGTCCAAGTCCACTACGTGAGCAAAAGCTAGAATGAGGATGCTGATGAGAATGGCTTCGTCCCGAAGTTGAACCCACCAAGTCCCGCCATCAGACTGCAGGCCTTCAAGCCATTCAGTGAATATGGGCCGGATACAGCTGGGCGGGTCTTTGATGCCGTAGAGACATCTCTTCGTATAGAGACTCTCATAGTCTTCGATCTGTCGCGTTGGTAGTTCGTGCTCACGTACATCAAATAAGAATTTGGCAGCGTCGAACACGCGCTTGCGGTCCACCGGATACGACAGCAAACCTTCGTCCACCGGTGATGACATCGCATCATGCATGTCGTTCTCGGGGTGTATACTGAAGCTGGTCTGGATTTTTTCCAGCAATGGCCGTGATGGGCTTTGAGTTATCGCTGGCGGCAAAGTTCGAGCGACATGTAGGAAATTTGAGATACAAAGTGCAAAGGCACACGAAATGTATTTTATCTCCTCCATGACTCGCTCTCTTCCTTCACGCGGTGGTGTGGCAATGTCCAACAAACTAGAGCCGAGGCCTTTCGCCGGCCGCTTGAAAGTTGCATCGATTTTATTGTCGTCTAGATCTTTGCTGAGTCGAAATATCTCTTCCTTAGTAGCGGTCGAGAGGAGAGTAATTGTTTCCTCGCCGAGCACATAGGCCCTCTTGACAAAGCCAGGCTCTTCGCCGCTGTCTTCATGTTGGAAGTGTTTGCGCGCATCTATCAAGACGTTTTCAATGCCAGCACGGTTTGTGGGAAAGCGAATGAATTTCTCCTTGCCGTCAGAATCAGCGTCCAATCGCACGGATACTGAAAGACCAAGAAGTATGTGAGCCCAGGCGACGATGCTACACACTCCTCTTGGAGCTTGAATGACTATAGTTCGGTCGTCTGGAAAATGCTGCGTCAAAGGAAGCATGCTGATGAGTCCTTGAAGAATGGTCGGGGATATCGTCTCGAAGACATTGGAGTCTTTTAGGCCCAGCAGTGCCGCGACAGCTAGCAGGTGCTTCATCCAGTCACATCTCTCTGTTTGGTCTTCGCAGGCTCGAAGCATTCCTCGAATACTCTCCGCAGAAGGCGCTGATCTCCGGATTGAATTTGGGGGAGTGTCTTCGTCTATCTTCTCGAAATATCCCGCCAAACATGCGGCCAATGAAGCGCATTCGTGAACGCAGACTAGAAAGGAACCTGAAGCTGTTCAGTTTACTTATTCATAATACTGGCTTGTTGAAATTACATTGGACGATTGTAGAAAAGTATGCGGCTTCAGTCAATGCCCGAGCCACGGTAGGACCAGGTCCCCTGAAAAGCACAAATCCTTGACCAAGCTGCTCAGGATGATCGAGAGTTGACATTGCTGTCCTAAACGAAGAAGCGACGCAGTCTGCAATGCGGGATCGACCGAATGCCTCCGCAAGATCTTCCTCAACGACAATGTCGGAACCTGAGCTCTACAAGACCAGTGTTAGCCTATCCCGCCGCATTCCTCGATTTCATACTTGCTTACCTGTAAATCTCTTGCAAGCTTCATAGCCGCTTCGTATGTCTTTCCTGCAATCTGAATACCCAGAGGTACAAGCCTCGTGAGCTCCATCGTGAGCGAGAATTGGCTTTGCAGAGGCATTTTGATCAATCAATGCAACTGAAGCTCGAGACAAGAAACAAGACTTCAGGACATGAAAGGAAGCCAAAACCAGTGCCTTTGTATATGTCACTATGGAGGACATCTTGAACAGAACAAACGTTGGTGACGTGGCTACGTCCGCCCCGATTTACACATTTCGGTTCTTGCATGGCAAGGCAGCTTTGTTGCGCAAGGCAGCTTTATTAGGGGGGTTTCGATGGAACGATATATTCGTTCGATATTTAGTGTAAGCAAGTTAAAACAAGCGATCGATACGTACTAGCAGTATTTAGTTAGTCGTTTAAAATATTAAACCAGGTTCTTGGCAAGTATTATTTAAAATAATATTATTAATATCGAAATCCCCAACTGTTTATATGTTTTAATTAAGCCCTCTAAATAGCCTTATATTTTCTACATTTTGTTTTTACTACTATGCCTTTTAATCCTATACGTGATATTAAATCTACCGTTATATAGTGGAGTAGCTATGCCGTACACATAGCGCTATCTCGGTTGCGTTAAGTCAGCCTTTATAACCCTCTAACTTTATTTACTAAACTATTAACAAAGCTATTTAGAGCAAAGCATATATAGAGGATAGGCTAATATATCGTAATAACTAACTAAATTTAAGTAGAAGTAAGGGGGCTAGAGGAAGAGGTTATATATAGAGAAGGCGAAAAAAAAGGCGCTAGCCCTACCAGCCGCAAATATCTATTAAGCCGAGCTTTACCCTTAAGGAAAGGATAAATTCTAGAGAATTGTTATAAGGAAACGCGTTAAAGAAGGAGGCCTAGAGTATAACTTCTATTTAATTAAGGCCCTATTTAACGCGCTTATAAGTAAAAGAAAGAAGGAAATTAAGGGGGATAATACTTTTAGTAGAGATATTCGCTATAGCGAGTTCTTTACCCACCTTAATATCCTTATTAAATAAGTTAATATTATTTTATAACCTTCTAAGAGAACTTAATAGGCCTAATAACGGGCGGCTTAAAGAGAAATAATTTAGATAAATCTTATATAGAATTTAGGCGATAAGTGGTGTATAGATAAGGTTCTATCTAACTATAAGGATAAAGATACTAAATCTACTTATAGAGTTAGTAAAAGAGGTGAAATATCTAGCTTTAGTAGAGCCTCTAGTTCTTCTACTTATAGTAGTTAAAGGGAATACCAAAATTCTAGAATAACGTATATAGTAGATAATCTAGCTATAGTTATACTAGAGCCTATAAGGGTCATTATTACTACTATAAGAGAGCCTTAAATATTTACTACTACTTTATTAGCTAAGACTATTACCTATATAGAACTTTATAAAATTATTAATTAGATAAGGGATAAAATTAGTTAACGCTTTATAGCTATAGAGAGAAAGTAGAATAAGTATTAGAATGAGGTATTAAGTCTTTTATATAGTTTAGTAGCTAGGGGGGTAGGTAAGAGAGGGAGAGAGTAGTAAGAAGTTTAACTTAATAAGGAAGCTAATAATATATAATATAGGTATTCTTTATTAATAACGGGGAATAGGATAAAAGTTTTAGTATAGTTATATAGAAAAAGAGGCTATTTCTCTTCCCTAATATTTACTCTATTAAAAAAGAAAATAGAGATCTAACTGCCGGTTTTAGAGGGTTCTGTTGCTATTTTTAGAGGTCGTGTTACTAAAACTCCCTGCCGCCCTAAGCCTCTTACTTACCAGTCTAACGTTAAGCCTCTTATTTACCGCCCTATGCCCTTACTTTTTAATAAGTAGACTATAATCCTTCTACGCGCCTAGCGCTAAAGCTATATATACTTTATAGCTCCTATCTCTAATCCGTTTAATCTAGGCCCCGTTTCTCTTATTCTCTACCCTCCTATCTTCTTAACCCTATATTATTCTTTAGATCCTTCTTACCATTATTACCCTTTAGGTCCCTCCCGCTATTATTACCCTAAGTTTTCTTCTAGCTCTCTAGAATGCAGCGCGCTTAATTATTAGATTATAGCTTATTATCTAGTATTACTAATAATAAGTATATAGATATAAATTGTAACGGTAATAGCTACGGGACAGAACCGACTATCTTTAATAGTAATGCCGACAGTAATACTAATAGTAACGCCAACTGTAACGCCAATAGTGGTATTAACTATAACGCTAATAGCATTGCTAAATCTAAGAATGCTTATAAAGCGCCTACTTAAGTATAGCTTTATAAGGATTAAGACTATTTACTAAAATACTACTTTAAATAGTTAGAAAAGTTTAAGGAATCTAATTTTACAATATAGGACTATACTAATAGTAGTATAAATCTCTTTAGCCGCATTAAAGATTAATAGTATTAGTAAGTTGTAATGGGACTAGCCCAGTTACAGTAAGAATGTCTCGGTAAAACACTTAATAGATAAATTCTGCTAAGTTCTGCAAACTTAATTAAACTTTACCAAATTCTACCAAAATGAACGCTTTAGTAAAATTAATGCTTAACCAAATTCTGCCGAATTCTGCCAGCTTAATTAACTTCTACTAAGTTCTGCTAAGTTCTGCCAGATTTTACTGAAGTTTATTAAGGATTGTATGTATATATATGTATATGCGTACGTACTAACCACTAAGACCCCTAACTATTTAATTATAAGATTCTTACGTTATTCCTTTCTCTTCTTTACGTAACGTCTTGTTCTTAGCAAGAGCTATATACCCTTAGATTTAGATATAATTTATATCATTCCTTTAAACCTTCCCTAAAGTCTTTTCGTGCCCTTACATTACGTTACATTAATACTAATACCCTTAAAATGGCAAATGAACTCAAATCTGCTACATTAACTATTATAGCCCTAGTTAGAGAACAAATGACTATAATACAACAGCCTTTTATAGATGCCTTAGCCTAGTAACAAGCTATACTAAAAGCTTAGCATTAGCAATTAATTAAAGCAATATATAAAAAACTCTACGACGCTAAAGTACTCGCGTTAAAGACCCTAGTACTAACACCCTCTATAAACAAGATTAAAATAACTATACCTAAGCCTAACCCGTTAAACACGAACCCCAAATTAGCAATAGTAGCTTAACCTATATCTATAATAAATCTAATACCCGTTATAAAATCCGAAAAGCTCCCTAACCCTTTAATATTTAATAGAAATTAAAACAACCTACGACCCTTTATAACTAAGCTCCGCCTTAAACTTTTAATAAACTATAACTAATACCCTACTAGAGCTAGCAAAATTAGCTATAGAATATCTTGTTTAAGTAAAGACGCTATATAAACTATAGACCCATTCTTCTATAACAACACCTTTATTAACTTTAAAATCTTTATCTTTCTGCTAAAATAAATGTATAATAACGCCAGCCGCGAATATATAGCTATTATAAAACTTAAGAACTTACGATAACGGAACCAAAACTTCACTAGCTTCTTTTTAAAAAATTTAGGTCTTATTAGTAAACTAGATTAAAATAAAGCCGCTAGAGTTACTACTCTTTAATAAGCTATTTTGGATAAGATTAGAGCCTAGTTAATAGGTAGGGAACTACTAAAAGACCTACCTAAATTTGCTATAATATATTAACAAATTAATAAGGACCTTTAATATAATAAATAGACTCATTTTCTAAAGCTAACTATACCTCGCGTCTAAAGCTCTATAAAACCAGTATATACCCTAAAGCGCGACCTATTTCCAAAACCTAAAAGCCCTATATATAACCCTATAGACCTTAACGCCACTTAATTTTATATACCCTTAGGAACTAATAAATAAAGAACACAAGCCATAAATAAAGAATGCTTTAGATGTGGTAAAAAGAGATATATTTAAAGGAATTATCGAACTTACCCCGTTAAAAAGGTCCGCCGTAGTTCCTCTCGGTCCTTAAATTATACTTATTCTATAAATTATACTTAATTGCTATAAAGTATTTTACCCTTAGTTAACTTAGAAAATGAATCGTCCTAGGGCTAAGTCGTGCCTTAAGATAGAAAGTGGAAGAGCATAAGTGTTTAGGCTCTTTCAGCGCTAACATCAGGATTTTTTTTTTTTGGGCCCGTTGTTGCAAGCGAAAATCAGGGTCTGCAAAACCTGCGTAAGTCGCAATTTTGGCAATTTGCGGGCAATTTGCAGCAATTTGCTACAAACACATAGGCTACCTATGCACGCGCCTGGCCTATCTATATGTTTATAGCAAATTGCCAAAATTACAACTTACGCAGACCCCGATTTTCGCTTGCAATAACGTGCCCAAATTTTTTTTTCCTAATAGCTAGAGGCTCTGCACGAGGCTCTACATAAAGCTCTGCACGAAGCTCTATACGAAGCTCTACACGAAGCTCTGCACGAAGCTCTACATAAAGCTCTACACGAAGCTCTACACGAAGCTCTGCACGAAGCTCTACACGAAGCTCTGCATAAAGCTTTACACGAAGCTCTATACGAAGCTCTGCGTACTAAGGCTCTGCATAAGGCTCTACACAAAGCTCTACACAAAGCTCTACACGAAGCTCTACACGAAGCTTTACACGATACTCTACACGAAGCTCTATACGAAGCTTTGCATAATGCTCTACACGAAGCTCTACACGAAGCTTTATACGAAGCTTTGCACGAGGCTCTATACAAGGCTCTATATAAAGCTTTGCGTACAGAGGCTCTATATAAAGCTCTACACGAAGCTCTATATAAAGCTTTATATAAAGCTTTATATAAGGCTCTCAGTGGTCTTAGTAATGAATGCATGCATATTTTAGCCAAATATTCATTCAATTCATGATTTGAATGCATATAATGAATATAGCTTAGGTACGCTCTATTCATTATATGCATTTAAATTATGAATTGAATGAATATTTGGCTAAAATATGCATGCATTTATTACTAAAACCAGTGATAAAAGCTTTAAAAAATTCAATTCATAAGGGAAAAAAATATTCAATGCATATCATTTGTTATGAATGAATATATTCATAAAAATGAATGAATAAAAATATTCTTAAGACCACTGATGGGAAATGTCCGTGAACATGGGAAAGACCGGGTTGGGACTAAAGGGCAACTGCAAAAAACTCATGATAGTTGTACGGAGAGGATGCCTATGCTGTTAATAAGTACTAAAAGGGTAGCGAATTGGCATGGGCGTGAAGGATCTTTGAATACATATAATTGCGGGATCAGTTGCGGGGGAAGGAGATACGGGAGTTTCCTAAATTAAAAAAAATGGTGCGAGTCCACCGTAGATTTACTAGTGATATACCATATGACCTCACAATTCTATTAAACCAGCTAGGGCTGTAGAAAATACTACGGAAAGCTGGTACATACATTACGCATAGCCCACCATATGATCCAACTGTACCTAAAAGCGAGAGTATGGTAACCTAGAAGATTGTCAACTTTGAAGAATGATCACAATGCGAATTATCTTACCATTTCCCCCTAAGAGTAATGACAGCCCAGTCTCCCTTCTCGTCCGTCTCTTTCTCCACCTTGGTCGAAAAACTGATAGCGCTCATAATGCCATCACCAAATTTCTCATTCAACACGGCCTTGTATGCGTATCCATAGTTCTGCACAATCTCGAACAGGCGGTAGATCAATGGCTCTCTGGGTGGCATATCTAGAGTCCGGCCCCGGTCTGGGCAACCGGAAAGTAGGTATTCTAGCTCGTCCGAGGCAATTCCGAGGATCTCCGAGAGATTCGTGATATCTTCAGTGGAAGCTTGGGCCTGGCCGTAGAAGAGCGCCGCAACTGCAACTTCATCACGGCCAAGCTTCTTCGCAATGGCCTCAAAAGTCAGGTTCTTCTGCTTCTTGGCCTCGAAGAGTGTCGGGGAGGAAGGAGGAAGGCGGGAGATGAGGGACGCCTGCCAATGTCAGCATGTTTGATTGAAGTCTAATTTTCTAGCCTGACATTTTCTCTAACTCACATCCAAGGTGGTAATGTGCCTGCCTGACATTTTGGAAGTTTGAAACGCGCGAGATTGCCGAAGAGCTATATATGACACAGGTGGACGGGCAATGGCCAAGGCAGGAAGTACAATGGCACGGGTAGTAAAGCTTGTGAAAAGCGCGAAGGGAGTGTGTGAGGCATTGCAGTACAAGGAGGCGCCCAGTTATATATTGGTGGATCAATGGAACAATTGAATGGAGGGGAAGTATGCTGCAGGGGAGGGTCCGAATGAAATCCGAATTCTCTCGTGGTAACTGTCATGCGGCAGGGATCGACGTCACTGTCGGCTTGTCTGGAACTATGCTGACGCCGGCATTGATAATCTCTAGCATCTCGAACAATTCCATAACTTTGCGTCTTTCTCCGCGGCATAAATAGGAAAGGCCTCTTCTTGAGATGGAATATAGTGCGCGTGTTGATGACTGCAGCCAACACCCAGGTGCTTGTGACGCGCGGGGTCTTGGCCAAGACTTTGCCCACCTCAGCTCCTTCGAAGAACGAAAAGATTTACCGCACGACGCCGTCTTGAGCTTAGATAGGCCTAATCAGATGGAAGCCGTAGCTTACTTCTAACAATGGCGTATCACCGTAACGACGACGACCTAGCATACGGCGAATATCATGGTGGGGATGAACAAGAGGAAGGTGAGCGGGGCATAATTGGAGATGTGACCAAACGAATTTTTGGTAGAAAGCCACAGCCTGGCCAGTCGGTGAGTAGCTAATCTATTCTAGTCTGACGATGAAGCTCATTATACTAATATAGTGCTTCTAGAATATTACACAAACCTACCAACCTCACCTCGCTGGCCAGCAACAACAACAACCCTCCCAGAACCCTCCGTCTTCATCCGGCGGCATGTCGTTCATATTCGACAAATTGCAGGATGCTGTCCACGCGGTTGGCGCAGAAGTTAAGACAAGAATTTCAGCCCCAGGAGATATTCATAGTCATACCCATTATAGCGGAGTGTGCACCGCAGGCACCCACGACGAACATGCGGAGCATCGATATTTGAGCTTTGCCCCGCAGCGGCAGGGTAACGACATAAAGTGGTATGTAGATGCATGTGGGTATATGTGGGCCGTGTCGGTTGCCCTCGAGAGAGCAAGGGAGTCTATTTGGATACTTGACTGTACGTATCTCCTTCAGGGGGGCGGATTCTAGCAGGTTTGAATGCAGCTAAGGATTGTAGGGTGGCTATCACCAGAGCTATACCTTCGCAGGCCACCCGCTAAACACGAACAGTACCGAGTCGACAACATACTGAGGGCTGCGGCCCAGAGAGGTGTCAAAGTCAACATCATCGTATACAAGGAGGTGAGAAAACCAGTATCACAATATAACAAATCTTTGCTGACATCCCGCAGGTAACCCAAGCTCTCACCCGTAAGTTTCTAAATCCAACATTACCCGAATATCTTCATTCCCTCCTCCCTGAGTCAACGGATCCTTTTACCAAAAGTCTCACTCGTGTGGGATTAAATGTTATATTTAAATCTCTTGAAGAAGTCGAGAAGACGGACCCGCTGATTGCCCCACCCACAACAGTCTCATCGGCCCACACTAAATCTGCCTTGGAAGCCCTCCATCCAAACATCTCCGTGTTTCGACATCCAGACCACTTGCCCGATCGCCAATCCCTGCAATCGTCATTTATGACTTCACTACAAAACATGACTCTCTCCGCTTCGGCTCTCTCACAACTTCCTGTCGACGGCTTAAAGGCCATTTATGGAATGAATGAAGACGCTGTTCTTTACTGGGCACACCATGAGAAGCTTTGCCTTGTTGACGGCCACGTAGCATTCATGGGAGGTCTGGATCTTTGCTATGGCCGCTGGGATACCAATCAACATGCAATCGCAGACGCTCATCCCGGAGATCTGGATCGAATTGTCTTTCCCGGTCAGGACTATAACAATGCGAGAATCATGGACTTCCAAGATGTTGCACACTGGAAAAATAATAAACTAGACCGAACTAAAAACTCACGCATGGGATGGTCAGATGCGTCTCTTTGCTTGACGGGACCAGCAGCCCAGGACCTACGCACTCATTTCGTACAAAGGTGGAACTTCATTTATGACGAAAAGTACAATGTGCGCAATGACGTGAGGTACTCTAGACTGGCCTTAAATGGGGCCCCAACTACTGGAGCTTATCCGCCACAACCTTCAGGACAATATTCTGGTGGAGCACCGGGGCAGTATTACCCACCTCAGCCACAGCAATCTAGAGGCTTGGATGAAGGGGAAGAAGGTGAGCGAGGCTTTGGTGATGATGGTGGAGGTGGAGGTGAGCGGGGCTTTTTCGGCAGTCGTGGTGGTGGACTTCAGCAGAAGATTCTTGAGCGGGTTGGAGAAGGTATGCGAAAAATAGAGCAACGTTACGGCCAACAAGGCGGATACCCTGGTGAACAGGGTGGGCAGTCTTATGGTACTCAGAGTGGTGTCGCTTGTCAAATCACCAGGAGCTGTGCGAAGTGGAGTCATGGTGTGGCAATTGAGGTATACAATCACCAATCTGAATTCTTCTAGTAATGGCTTTGCTAATCCAAGCAGCACTCAGTCGCGAACGCGTATATCGAGGTGATCAAGAACAGCCAGCACTTCGTCTACATCGAGAACCAGTTCTTCATCTCGGCCACTTGCGACGAGCAGAAACCGATTAAAAATAAGATCGCAGGTGCTATTGTAGAACGTATCATTCGTGCGGCTAGAAACGGTGAAAAGTACAAGATGATTGTTCTGATGCCTGCTATCCCCGCGTTTGCTGGTGATCTCAAGAGCGATGATGCTCTCAGCACTCGAGCAATCATGGAATTCCAATACAATTCTATCAACCGTGGAGGCCATAGTATTTACGAAACTATTGCCCGGGCTGGCTTTAACCCTATGGATTACATACGATTCTACAATCTCCGCAACTACGACCGCATCAATGCGAGCGGAGCAATGGCCGCAGCAGAGCAGCAGAGTGGAGTGCCATATGAAGAGGCTCGAAAAGAACATGACGTAGCATACGGCGGCTTATACCAAAGTGAGACTAAAGAGGAGTACCAGCCATACCGTCCACCGCCTCCGTCGGCACTGGGTCAGGATCCTAGCACTGGACATGGACATGCTCCTGTCTATGAAATGGAATCAGGATATGGCCAAACCCCCGGGCAAAGTAAGCCAGACGCCTACCAGCAATATCAACAAGGCGCTGCAAAAATTGGAAGCCTCCACGGTCTTGGCAGCGGTCGCTGGGACACGGTTAGCGAATGTTATATGCTCGGCGGAGAAGATATCCGCAATGTTCCTTGGGAGGGTGGCGCAATGGATGAAATTGATGCTTTTGTAAGCGAGGAGCTCTACATCCATACCAAGGTAAGCTCATAATACCCTCAGCCAATTCATCGATACTAACCTCTACAAGCTCCTCATCGCCGACGACCGCGTGGTCATTTGCGGCTCCGCAAACTTGAACGATCGTTCACAACTCGGCGACCACGACTCCGAAATCGCCATCATTATTGAAGACCCCACACCTGTCGAGTCGACCATGGATGGGAGACCCTGGCGCGCCTCAAAATTTGCCGCCAGTCTCCGCCGTCAGATCTTCCGCAAACACCTAGGTCTTCTCAGGCCTCAAATTATGGACCAACCCGACGCGAATTTTGAGCCCATTGGCGTGCCGAACGTCTACGACTGGGGCTCCCCAGAAGACCAGCAGGTTGCCGACCCTGTCTCCGATGCTTTCCACGCCTTCTGGAACACACGCGCGCGCACCAACACGGATGCGTTCGTGAAAGTCTTCCATCCTGTGCCGTACGATGAGGTGAGGACATGGAAGCAGTACGACGACTACTACGAGCGCTTCTTCAAAGAGGACACGAAGGATAAAGAGCATAAGAAGCCCTCGCAGTACAAGTGGGGCCACGTAGTCGCGGAGGACTTCTCGCCGGGCGATCAGGGCTTGCGCGAAGTTAAGGAGGTTTTGAGCACTATCAAGGGCACACTGGTTGAGATGCCTTTGCTGTTCCTTAAGGATGAGGACATTGCGAAGGAGGGACTGGAATTGAATGTGTTCACGGAGGAGGTTTATACTTAAAGAGGGGTTGTTATGATGAGACACGATGAGTCACGACTATTATCCCAGACAGCATGCCATTAGAGAGGGTAGTTTATGATGGCCTTGATGAATTGATAGTATTCCGTAGGACTTACAAATCTTCTACGTGCTGATACTTGGCTTGACCAAACTGCGAGAAGGCTGGCTGTTGAGTAACAAACAGGTCGTGGTATGAAGCTGAGAATCGATTCTTCGCGTGGTAGATAGGATTCATATAGGAGCATTTTAATATCAGATTTTCTACCCTCGATGTTAGTCTAACTTGACAATTAGTGCGGAACAACATTGAGGCTGACTTGATATAAACAATTACATAAGACGCCCCTTTCGGGTTAGCCGCTCTGAGCACGCACCAAGGTGGAGACTTCAATCGTTAACCTTTGTAGCGATGACACGACACTCATACAGAAGACGACCATCTGGGTACATCATATGCGCCTTGTTGTTATAACATTCTGCTTTCTTTTGAGCATCTCTATCGTTTCAGCGAGTCGATTAGAAGATCTTTAAACTTTTGACACGACGTATGCGCTAACATGCAGAATCGTTCCTATTGTTATCCACTTAACTTTAATCATCTTCCTCCCATCATCCAAATCCCGGTCCCCTAAAATGCCTCGCATGATCTGCCGAATTCGTCACCGCGCCGGTGAACCCCTCGGCCTAGCAATATATCCCGCAGCAACTTTGATGACACTCCCCCGCGAAGTCCGAGAAATGATCTACGAACCTCTTCTTATAGACTCCTCCCCCATCACAGTCTACTCTGAACCGCCATATGCACCGGATGATGACGAAAAAGCACGAATTCATTCCCGGTCTTCGAAATTTCCCCATCTCGCCCTTAGTCTCTTCCGCGTGAACAGAATAATAGCCATAGAATCCGCATCCCTCTTTTATCACCACAATACCTTCAAATTCGGCGGCCGGCACCAACCTACACTTTCTTACATGAATGTTCACCCTAAAAACACCGACTACTGGGACGCTCTCTACTCCTTCCTTTACTGCATTGGCCCCCGAAACCGCGCCCGTCTCCGCTACATCGAGGCCGATATCTCGCGTCCCCTGCCCGTTACAAAAGACACCGATGGCACGGTATCCTCACTTGTAACTGACTCCTGGATGCGTAAAGTGCATGCGAGAGACCAGCACGCGCGCATCTATCCACCCGTACATGATGGGCCGTACTCTAGTCTGGTATTCGATGACGTGTCTCCGGCCATCGACGCCGTGTTCCGGATTCTAGGGCACCATGGATTTAAGCTTCAATTGAATCTGATTATGGAATTTGGCATCTGGCCTCGGTTGTACAGCGAAGAGTATTTGTCTGGGTGGAGCGAAGAAGTACCCGACCATGTTGAGGCGATGCGGAAACGGTTTACTCGGCTCCCGAATAGGGAGGGAGAGAGGGTGGAGGTGCTTTGGAAAGGGGGGGGGTAATAAGAGCATATTTATATGGAGTAGTGCGAGGCTGGTGAAGGACGGCTGGGAAATAGTAGGTGTGCAGGATATCTTTGGACCACCTACGGAATTGGATAGTAGAATAAATTGGAGAACATCGGTCTGTTTTACGCTGAGAAGGAAGGGAATTTCTAGCCTATAGTTGGGGGGTGATGAGGGCTGAAAGAGCGGAGATAATAATAGGACCGCTTCTGTTAGGAAGATTAGATACTGGTAAGTTTCCGAAGAAGATTAATATAGTACTCTACCTTAGCAAGGCAGCAGGATTATTGTCTTGTAGGTAGGAGTAGTATATTTATAGGTATTATTCTATAATCGCGTTGCAATTTTAGTTTATCTATCTATCTCTAGATAAAATATAGTTAAGAGTCGTGTTTATATGCTTAGTTGTTTATATAGGGCTTATTAGAAGTCTAAAACGAACTAGCTTTTATAGTTAGATATTATTAAATTAGAAAGTCCGTGTAGCTTAAAGATATACTTAATAAAATATTCAGCTACTAATATCGCATTAATTAAGTCTATGGGAATTATATATCGCATTTTTATAAGACGATTAATATCTACTATAATATTCGTGAACCCGTTACTGCTAGGCAAGTTAATTATAAAGTTAATTAAGATATCTCGCCATCTTTGCATTGGAATTGGTAACGGTTAAAGTACTCCTTATTTCTTTACGTAAGAAGTCTTTTTATAAATGCACGTTCTATATACTTAAATATATTTTCGTATATAGTTACGCACCATAGGCTAGTAATATACTCGTTAAACAATCTTATAGGTTTTTGTACAGCTAGGGTGCCTTATTATAGGGAAATCGTATATAGATTTAAGTATTTTAAGTTGTAAGGGTTCGGAATTCGGAACTATAATCTTCTATTAATAGTATAATTAATAATTATAAATTTCGCATTTAGTAAGTGTAATATCTTTATACTGTCGTTTTCCTATTTAAATTGCTTTTATTATATCTACTATCTATACGCCGTTCTTATATTTGTATTCTATTAACTTATTAATTTCTATTTCCTATTTATTAACTTCTAATTTATTGTTAAGTTCTATGTTTAGGAATATAGGACGTAGTTTCTTAAAACGTTTAGGGGGTAATAGGATCTATAATTAATTTATAATCCGTTTATCCGAAGCATTTATAGGCAGGTCCTATAATCGTTATATTAATATATTAGGCTTTTAATTAAGTTTACTTAGTTAGTATATAATCTTAAAGTTGAATTATAAGAGGAACTTAACCTAACGAATTTGGCGCTGTATTAGCTATTTCGTAGTTATAAAGTACTATAGGTTTTTGTGGTTTGTTAGTATACGTATTAAAAATAGCAACCCCTTAAGTTCTAGACGCTATTGTTTAAAGTATCTAATAATCGTAAGTAGTTCCTTATTGTATATCTAATAGTTCAATTTAGTAGGGGCGAGTTTTTAGAAGAGAAAGGCTACTAGACATAGCTCGCCGTTCTTATTATATTGCGATAATACCCCTCCTAGTATATAATTAGACGAGTCTGTTTTAACGATGCATTTAAGGTTAGGATTAAAGTAGGTAAGAATTAAGGCAGTTATAAGGCGATATTTTAGGTTATTAAAAGCCTATTTATATTTAGTGGTCTATTTAAATCTTATATTCTTTTTTATTAAGTTTACTAATAGCTAAACAATTTTTAAGAAGTGGTTAATAAATTAGTAATAGAAATTTGCGAATCCTAAAAATCCTTAAATATCTTATACGCTATTAGGACTTTCCTAGTTTATAATTATAGCAACTTTCTTAGGGTCTATTTTAATTCCGTTACGGGATATAATTAGGCCTAAGTATATAACTTTAGACGCGTAAAACTTGTATTTCTTAATATTGTATTATAAGCCCGCATCCCGCAGGCGTTTAAGGACTATTTAGATGTGTTTTTAATACTTAGAAAGCAAAGATGAGTAGATTAAGATATTCTTAATATATGTTGGGAATATAGGCAAGTTGCCGTCACGTGTTGCCGCGGCACTAGCGTGGCGAGGAGCCCTAAGCTCCTTGCCCTTCCTTTAGTAAGAGGGAGATATAGCAACTAATAATTATTATACTGTCTACACCTTATAGATATATAATATCACCTTATAAAACCAATACTAATTAGTAGTTAACTTTACTGTTATACTATAGAATAGCTAGGTATTCCACTAAGAAGAGACAAGCCACTATACTAGTGCTACTCGTGCTAGAGGAAGCTGTCTTTTAAGGTTAGAACTGGTCCTAAACCTTAAATAGAACTCTTATATAAATCTAAGGATCTAAAGGCTAGAACTAGTCCTAAGCCTTTCCTAAATTATAGATTCTTACGTCTATTATATAGAATAACACGCTTTATAAGTCTTTGCGATTTAAGGCTAGAACTAGTCCTAAGCTCTATAATTATAGATTCTTATTATAAACGCGTACTAAATGACAATCTCTATACTAAACAATAATCCCTACCCTAATAGCACTTCCCTCCCTCCGAAAATATAGCTACGTTTACCTTAAATAACTAGGAAGACTTCTTACTATTAGGGGTAGCTTTATATACGAAACTTATTAATAAAGATTGGGATGAATTTACTATTAATATAATAACTTATACCGTAAAACAAGTTAACGGCTTTCTCCTATACCGTATTATATTCTACTAAAGTAGACACTACGCCGATCTATAGCCGTGGAAATCTTTTAGAGAGGATTTTATAGGACGGACCGCTAATACCTAGGCACTTAGTAATGTTAATATTATTTAGAAATTTTAAGACTTCCTCTGTAGGAATAGGGTATATATCACTAAAAACGGTAACCTAATTACTAGTAATATTTAGGCCGTTATTATTAGTATAAAAGAACTAGTATAAATAGAAGCTAAGATTATATGTTAACTACGGAAACCTAAAACCAGCCTATATTCTTTAAAAGGTAACTTTAATTTGGAATAAAAACCCCAAAACGCTACTATTTTACCTAGAGGTACTCTTCTACCTAGAGGTACTCTTTCTTTACCTCTACCGCCTCTAGCTCCTCTACCCTAGCCAACTAGTAAGCCTCTACTATAAGAAGTTATAAATCTAATAAAGGTATATTTAGATAAGGAGAAGAAGTTTAAAGGAGAACTATATAATATACTCGGAATAAAACTATAGGTCTTTTATAACTGCTGCAGCAAGGTTAGAATCTAATACTACTAGTTTTATTATGCTTTCTTAGTTATATTAAAGAAATAGGCGGTGATATTTTATTATAACTATATTATAGGTAGAAACTATAGCTTTAATATAATGCTTCAGCTTATTAGAGCCTACTTTAAGACTAATAAGAATTACTAGCTTTATATATCCAAATAGTAAGAGATTATATTTTAAAGAGTTATCGCTTCTAACTTAATAAAGACTTATTTAAAGTGCCTTTAACTACTCTTTAATAAACTCTAGAAAATCTAATATAGCCTTACTAAAACTTACTAAAATAAGAACAGTCTAAGGGACTAGGTTATCTTAGCCTGCTATAGCATTTCTAAGTGTAATTTGGCGCTATATAAACCTATAGATATATTTAAAGGAGTATATACCGAGCTACGCTCCGCTATAGGTACTGCAATATAAATATAAGAATCTTAATAGTTTTATACTAAAAACCCTACTTAACTAAGTATTCCTAACTAATATAATTATAACTAGACTAACCGAATATATAGTGGCCGTAGTAGGGAATATAGTAAAGGGTATAATTAACGTCGACTATAAGGCAATTGTAGAGGAGGTTTATTTTAAAGTAATTGCTAGAAGAAGTGCTACGTTTATAAGAAGCCAAATTGCTAGTTAACTAGACACTCCCTTAATAAGCAAAAGAAGGTATATAATAAGTTTCGTTAGAGTATAAAAAATGTTAAAAATTATAAAGTTACTATAGCCTACTTTTAAAGCTTCCTAGTTTAATATAAAGGCGTAGAAGATCTTAGAGATAAGGTTAATAAGGTTAAACAGCTCCTTATAGATATAGAAATTGAGGACTACTCTCCTAACTAATACTTTACTAAATATAGTAAGGTAAATAGTATATAAACCGTTGCTATTCTTAATAACTAATCTACACTCCATTCTATTATAAAATTAGATATCTTTAATAAGCTAAAGGAGAGTTCCGCGTTTTCCTTTAATAATAAATACTTAGCAAACGTCTTCTATAGTATTATACCGGATATAGGAGCTATAGAAGTATCTATAGTAGGAGAACCTTAAGTTTAAGCTCTATTTAGATTAACTAATTAACAGTAGGCTAATATACAATTTGTTTTAGTAAAGGTACTATAATCTCTCTTAGTATAATTAAGGTCTAAACCCCTTTAGGATATATTACTTTCTATATTATTCCCATAAACACTTCATTTCTATTCTGCATTAGGGATATAGATAAATTAGGCGTTAAGCTTAATAACCTTAAGAATATACTTATATAGGGAGATAATTAGGTACCTGTTGTACGTAAGTAGGGTTACCCTTAGTTGCTTCTTTA
>Ga0307515_10005111_pt1 | contig 26664 bp, 7 predicted proteins | sample 17_EM_MG_FD_194513 | JGI IMG/M metagenome (GOLD analysis project Ga0307515, IMG submission 194513) | Populus trichocarpa ectomycorrhiza microbial communities from riparian zone in the Pacific Northwest, United States - 17_EM | ecosystem: Host-associated > Plants > Roots > Unclassified | place... | reverse complement strand
CGTTCTATCGCGTATACCTCGAGTACAGCTTATATTAGCTACGCGTAGGTATATCACCTCCTTACGCCCTTAACCCCTAAGGAGACGGACACCAATAATGTCTTATCTTTTATTAACTATATAACTACGGATAAGTAAACGGAAGGGCTACTACCTATTAAAATCGAAATATAAGACGCCGAGACATTTATAAAATTGGTAGCATAAGACCCTAATAAATACTACCGCCTTCTATAGAACTATTACCTAAAGCTTATATAAGCTAAGATGCGTACTACCTAAGATTATAATATTATCTAAGACCTATAAGCTTATAAGGTGCTTGCTGATAATATATGCTAAGAAACTAAAGACGACCTCTATGTGTCTAAACGCGACGTCTAATAGTTAAAGAAGGCTAAGATTACACTAATTGCTACGGTTACTAAAAGAGAAGGCATAATTAAATACCTATAATCTCAGCTTAATGAGCACATTTGTAATAACGCTAGACACCTCTTTACTATATATAACGCCACCTAAGTCTTTACGCCCCCGGCAACTTTACCTACTTAACGCTTAACGGAGGGCTAGCGCTAAGCAGCTTTACCTAATAGGAACCCCTACTAAAGCAGTAATACAAAAGCTATAATAATTGGACCTAAACTGCCACCGTAGGGTTTAATATACGCTACTCTAATCCCTTAGTCTTCTAGGGAGACCGTAAGGAATACAGCTACTAAAAGATACAAATCCGCAAGAAACTAACTTAGAGCGCCTGCCTTTTTCCTATAGAAGATATTAAGATCGGCTACATTATCGGGCGAATAAAGGGTATACTGTTTAACAGACTCTTCGCCTAATAGGAGACTAGTAGCCCCTAGAAGTGGCAGTCCTACTAAGAAATCCTTAATAATCTTAACCTAATATACCGCGACTATAACCTACTAGCCACTAACTAAGCTAAACTACGTGCCCTAAAGATAAGCACTACTAAATTATTTAACGAATTCTATATTAAATTCCAGGAATATACCGGAGCCCTTGCCTAAGATAATACTAAAGACTAAAAGAACCTCCTTAAAAAAGTTACTTATTGCCTTAGTTACGCAGCCGCCAGCTATAACTATAACAATATTTATAATATGGTAGCAGCTCTACGGAAGATTGAATAACAACTAAATTAGATTGCTACTGCTAACCCTTACCTAAAGACCTCTCTATAGAAGCTCCCTGGGCCTACTAAACCTATATATACTAAGCCACCAACGCCTACTACCTTAAGTACTACTAGAACTAATATCGATTTCTCTATACTAACCTTCCTATAGAAACTCCTAGATAGAGAGCGCAAGCTACTCTAGAAACTAGGACGCTACTATAGATACTATTAAGAAGGCTGTTATCGCAATAACCTAAACTGCCTAATAGCTAGGTTTAGTAGCTGCCGCCTAACACCTAACCTAATACCCTAAACACTAAATACGTTGCTACGCGCTACTACTGTATAAGACGAAGATATAGTAATAGCGGTAGAGTCAGATACGGAAACGGAAAACACTAAGCCCTAGCCCTAAGTTATAGGTTAGGACGCCTTAACAATAGAGGGATTTATATATTGGCTTACTTAATAGATAACTCTATAAAGATAAATAGACGGAAATAGATAGTTTTACCTATAATAGGAACTACTGCTAAAAAACAATATAAAAGCCGTTCTATGATTAATTACGGAGCTACTAATAAATTTATAGATACCTACTTTGTGCGTACTTATAACCTACCTACCTTACCCCTTACTAAAGCCCGCGCCCTATAACTCGCTAACGGTAATTATACCGTATAGAAGATTACCTATATAGCATAACTTTACCTAGATATAAATGGGCACTAAGAAGAACTCTAGGCCTATATAATACCACTTACTAACTACCCTATTATCCTTAGAATAAACTAGCTTAAATAATATAACCCTACTATTAACTAGAAGAAGAAAGAAGCAACCTTTAACTCTAAATACTGCAGAGAGACTTGCCTAGGGCATGGCCTAGCCGCCTCTATTTACTCCCCAGGATATTAACCTAAGGAACCCCTTATTACCCCGCCTACGACCAACTGCTACTACGTAAGTACTCTAGCCTTTTACTATATAGCATGTAAGAAAGGCTAGACCGTTACTATAGCTTCCTAATTACGACTATATAAGCTTAATAAAGAATAGGACTATGTCCTCTATAGTAATAGGATAAACATAGTCAACCTTTTAGAAGATAACGCCCCTATGGAACTCTATAAACTTTTACCTTTAGACTTTAAGAAGTTTATAAAGCTTAAAAAAGGACTTACTAACGAAGAACTCCGCAAGCTCCTCCTTAAGAGGTACTATAACTTTACCAATATGTGCTTATAAAAGAGCGTAGATATACTCCCCCTATATTAACCTAATAACTATACCATTAACATCGAATAAGGAAAAATACTACCTTATAAAAAACCCTACCTAATGTTAAAAGATAAGCTTTTAGTTATAAAAAAGTATATTAACGAGTACCTTAATAAAGGATTTATTCGTCCTAGCATGTTACTAGTAACCGCCCCTATCCTTCTCGCTAAGAAGCTAAGAGGATATATCTAATTCTACGTTAACTATAGAGGACTTAACGCTATTATAATTAAAAACTAATACCCAGTACCGCTTATATGTAAGACCCTTAAGCGGCTTAGTTAAGCCAAAATCTATACTAAGCTTAATATTATCGCCGCCTTTAACTATCTCTAAATATAGGAAGGTAACGAATAGAAAACCGCATTTACATTACGCTTTGGCTAATTTAAATATACCGTTATGCCCTTTAGCGTATATAACGGCCTAGGTACCTTCTAAAGCTATATTAATAACGCCTTATAGGACTACCTTAATAACTTCGACTCTGCGTACCTGGACGACATACTTATTTATAGCAATAACCCCTTTAAGCATACCGAATACGTTTAAAAGGTCCTATAGCGCCTTAGGGACGTAGGACTTTATATTGATTTAAAGAAATGCGAATTCTTAGTTACAGAAGTAAAATACCTTAAACTAATTATTACCACTAAGGGTGTCCGTATGGACCCTAAGAAGGTATATATAATTACTAAATAGCAAGCCCCTAACTATATTAAGAACGTATAAGCCTTCTTTAGTTTCGCTAACTTCTATTAGAAATTCATATACAACTTCTTAGGCGTAGTAGCACTACTTATAGCAATAATGCGAACGAAGGGCCTTTCTATAAAAGGAAGAAAAACGCACCTATGCTTTACCTAGACGCCTAAATACGAGAAGGCGTTCTAAGACCTTAAAAATGCCTTTACTAAAGCACCTATCCTAGCTTACTTTATACTAGGATAATAACTCTACCTTAAAACTAACTCCTTAGACCATGTTAACGCAGGTATCCTTTCCTAGATAGGTAATAACGGTCTCCTTTACCTAGTTATATTCTACTTATCTAAGCTTATACTATAAGAGTGTAACTATAAGATCTATAATAAAGAACTCCTTATAATTATATAAGCGTTTAAAGAATTCCAACTAGAACTCTCCTTAGTAGAGCCTAACTAGCCAACTAAAGTTCTTACGGACTATTATAATCTTAAGTACTTTATAACTATAAAGCAGCTAAACTAACGCTAAGTACGTTAGAACGAGTTCCTCTCTAGTTTTAACTTTAAAATTATATATAGACTAGGAGTATAAGGTACTAAACCTAATAGCCTAATACGCCGCTCGCAAGACCTTTCTTAGTTTAAAGATAACCCCTACAATTAGTTCCAATAATAGACAATCCTAAAAGCACGAAATTTGGCCCTAGGTATACTACCTACAATAGAGCTAACTGTACCCTAGCTTTATACTACAGAACTAGAGTTATCTCCCGAAATTAATAAGCTTATTACTATGGTATATAACGCCTCTGTTGACCTATTACTATATTAACTTATTACCGTAAAGACCGCTAGCGCCTATACGCTACCTACTAACCTCTAAAGCTTAGGCTAGATTAATATAGCAGCCTTAGAAGTAAAAGAGAATAGGCTCTATTATAGAGGCTGCCTATTTATCCCTAACCTAGAAAATCTATAACGGCAACTAATCTAAATGGCCTACGACCTCTAATTAAGCGGCCACCTAGGTAGAGGAGGAACCTATAAGCTTTTTAGCCGATACTACTTTTAGCTAAAAATAATAGACTTAGTTAAACGCTTTATAGGCGCCTGCTATAGTTATAAGCGCGCTAAGGCCTTTAATATAAAGTACTAAGGACTACTATACCCTCTACTAGTACCTATACAACGATAGGCAGATATCGCTATAGATTTCGTTATTAACCTACTACCCTATAAACGATATGGCCGTACCTATAAGAACATCCTTATAATAATATGCCGACTTATAAAAGAGCGCCACTACGTCCTAACTAAAGGCGTAGCCGTTAGCAACGTTACTAACGCCTTCCTTTATAAAGTTTACCGACTATATAGGCTACCTGACTTAATTACGTCTGACTAAGGCATATAATTTAACTCTAATGTATAGAGATAAATCTACTAACGCCTTGGCATCTCTGTTAAGATGTCTATATCCTTTTACTATAAAACTACTAGGTAACTAGAAAACGCTAATACTAGTATAAAAGTATACCTATAATAGGTAGTTGCCTATAATTAAGATAACTAGGTAGATTACCTCCTATTAGGTGAATTTATAGCAAATAACTACGTCTTAACTACTATAGGACTTACCCCATTCTTTATAAACAAGGGTTATTACCCCTAATCCGGCATAAAGCTACCAGAACCTATTAATAAGAAACTGCTATATAGAAAACGCCTTAAGATGCTACTTACTAACCAGTATACAGACCGTATAAAAAATCTACTTAACTACTGTAAGGGAGAAATGGCCTAGGCTTAAGCAAAGTAGGCTTACTTTGCCAATTATTATAGAACGCCACCACCGAAGATACGTGTTAGCGACTGGGTATGGCTAGATATACGTAATATCTCTATGCAGAGGCCTATAAAGTTACTTAATTATAAGAACCTCGGCCCCTATCTAATTAAACGAGTTATTAATAGGGGAGCCGTATATAAGCTAGAACTCCCGCCTGCCCTAGCTACCTATGGGATATAGCCCGTATTTTACCTATAGCTACTACACCTCTATTAGCCCAACCCCTTACTGGGGCAGATATAGCCTAAACCCCTATTAGTACTAATCCGAGATGAGAATAAAGATAAGAACTACGAGGAGTGGACTATTAAACGAATTATTAACTCTAAATACTTTGGTAAAGGTAGAGGACGATAGCTCTACTATAGAGCTATATACATAGGATTTGACATAAATTAGCTAGAATAGTAACTATAGAAAGACTTTAAAACTGTAAAGGATTTAATTAGCGACTTTTATTACGCGAACTTATAGAAACTGGGCCTAAGCAGAGACTTTATACCTAATCCTCTATAGGAGCCCTTATAGAGTTAAACTGTTATATATTACTATATAAGGGCAAATTACCATTAGATTGCCGTTAGATTGCGGTAAAGTGCGATTATGTAACCGGAATATTGTTAAGATATCCAGAAACTTCAACCGGCGGTTAAAATTGTCTAATTGGTTGGATTTTTAGATGCCAAGCCCTATCACATAACGTTATTTTAAGCCTTTAGCGATACCCCCCTTTTCTTCTTTTCTATACCTTAAGTGTCTCTTTTATATATATATAGTAACCATAGCGTTGCCGGAGCTCCGCCTCTATAAGAGGGGGGGTAGTATTACGGAACCCTACCGTAGGGGCCTCTATAGGAGAGCCCCGTGCTCTCGCGTATACCTCGCGTACAGCTTATGTCAGCTACGCGTAGGTATATCACCTCCTTACGCCCTCGACCCTTATAATCGATCGCGTAACGTCTTATAGACTCCTTGAATATATACGCTTTGTAGCTACTACCCCCGTCCCATAACACTGTTATAGGACTTTATAGATATACTCTTTATATTCTAGTTTATTTTTAGAGTAGATTATAATATTATCTAGGTATACTATATAGAAGTTATTAAGGTAGTTAAATAGTACATTATTTATATATTATTAGTATATAGCCGGTCCGTTAGTCAGCTTAAAAGGTAGTACTTTATATTTATACGTTCCGTAACAGGTCTAAAATATAATAAGGTTTTCTAATTTAGGGTTTATCCTAATTTAGTAAAAAGCCTAGCGGATATTAAGCTTTATAAAGATCTTAGCTTTACTTATTCGGGCTAAAGTCTTATTAAGTAAAGGTAGTAGGTAGCGGTCTTTAAGGGTTAAATTATTAAGCTTATAGTAGTCAATATAAAAACAAAGTCCTCTATTTAGCTTTTTAGTAAAAAAAATAGGTAAGTTAAAAGGGGCTTAACTAGGCTTAATAAAGCCCTTATCCAGGTTATTAATAAGATACTACTTTATAGCCTATAATTCGGCAGTAAATTGCTATCAGAGGGGGCTATAGCTAAGGGTAACCACCTTATCCGGCTTAATTTTAATCTTATAGTCGTACGGTCAGTAAGGCGGAAGCACATTAGACGCTACTTTAGAGAAGGTATCTTTAAATTTCTAGTATTAATAGGGCAGTTTCTATTCTACTAGCTTCTTATCTATAAGCTCGCCTTTCTCTTAGGCTAGGGCTTCTTTTTCTTTAATTATTTAATTAATTTTGTATAAGCTAGTTATAAAGGTAATAGTATTAAGCTAAACTAGGTTCTAGTAGAATCCTATAGCGCTAATCCAGTAAATATTAACTAGTAGGAGGTTTATAGGTTTCTTTACGGATATTTATTAAGCCGTATTTTGCGGTATAGGGTTTATAGTCTTCCTTAGCTCACATTCCATTTTCCGTAAGTTATCCTTCTAGTCTATTAGTTTAGTATATTATTTAATATCCCTAGCCTTCCTTTATAGCTGCATAGGGCCTAAGTTCTCTATTAGGGACTTAGCTAGGCCACTACTAACTTCCTAAGTCTTTAGTGCGGGTAATATAATATAGGTAGTCTAGGGGCGGTATAGTATACGGATCCGCTATAGATTAAGCTATATATCCTTCTTAAAAGCCTAGTCCTTACGCGTCGCATTAGCCTAGTAAACGGTATTTATCTACGGCCGTATAAGGTTTTCTATTATAATACTAATCTCTTTTATAAAGGAAGGCGTTAGGGGTATAGTTTTGGGCTAGATAAGCTGCCTATTCCGTATATTAAGCTATAAGCCTAAATAGGCTAGCTATTTTTTCTTTAAGATTATATTATGGCTTCTAAGGTCCGTAATAAGGAAGGGGACATTATACTACCTTCGTCCGTTAACGCGAAGGTAGATTTATAGGATAGTTATAATAGGTAGCCCTATCCGTCCGTTATAACTATAAATAGGGATTAGTTTAGGCAGTTCTTTAAAGGGTATATTTAAAAAGTTAGCTAGTTTTACAGCGCACTTTATATTAATTAAGGTAAAGGCATTTACTCCTATGTTAGCTAAAGTAGAGGTTAAAACTTAATATCTATTACGGAATAAAGTATAAGGGATAGTACAGCTTCTTCTACTAATTAGCTAACCTAAATTAATATATAACATATCGATCCCTTTTAACCCTAAAGAGGAGTCTTTCTCTAGGGTTCCTCTTTTTCTAGCTTCGCACTATTCTCCTAAATTAACAAGACCTTATTTATTTTTATCTTTATTCGGTAGTTCCTTATAGGGTAGCCTAGTTAACCGTATAAGAAGTAAGCTCCTTAATCACTAAGGGCCTATATATAGGGGTCGCTATATATAGGCTAAGTATATACCAGACCTACAATAAGGGTAGCTATACGGCTAGCTGCTAGGTTAACTATAGGAGTTACTAATTATACTAGGGCACTACGGGCCGTATTTATAGTACTTATAGCCTAGTTTATAAGGTTTCTAGTTTTTAGCTAATTAGCACGTGCCTTAATTTAATAAAGACCTTAGTTAATAGCTAGACAATAGTCCGTAAGTTCCTTTAACGTCTATACTATAGTATAAGCTAGTAATACGGCCTGCTATAGGTCTAGGGTAAGCTTATTAAAAAGGTCTAATAGTAAGTCTTCCTAGGGGATCTAGGCCTATCTTACTAGGTATAGAAAGCGGGTTTAAAAAGCTAAAAAGGTCTCCGTTATTTTTATATTTAGGCTTTTATAGCTAAGGCGGGCGTTTTATACTTTAAAAGGGTCTTTATAAATAGAAGACAAGTATTTAATTATTTCTTCTTTAGAGATAAAGGGGTCTACTAAGTCTTTAGTATATTACGGGCGTAAATACGTCTAGATATCTCCACTAGTACGGCTGAAGATATAGGCCATTCTAGCTCGGGCGTTAGAGAAGTAGTCTACATTAACTTTAAGCTTATTCCGTAATTAAAGCCCCCAATTATTAAATATAGGGTTAGTTCCATTTATAAGTAGTAGGGGATCCGCGACTTTTACTGACCGCTTTAGTGCTATATAGGCCTTAGTAGATCTACTAAGGCGCTAAAATAGGGCCTAAAGGACTATAGCAAGTCTTTAGTTGTCTAATAATAACTTATTATTAGATATAGGGGTATCTCTAGCTTTAAGTAGCTCTCGTAGTTGTTTAATTTTAGTATTAGTAGCTGCAAGCTCCGCTTAGGGGGTTAAAATATTAATTATTTCTTCGTCTAAAGTATTTAAGGGTCCTACAGCTGCTTTACCTACTACTATATTTCGTGGCATAGTGGTAGGGGTATTAGGTAATTTTAGGTAATTTCTTTAGGGGTTCTAGTCTGTGTATGTCTTATAGGTCCTTTCCTTAAGGTTCTATTCTTTTCTTTTAGGTCCTATCTTTATGGTCCTATTCTATATTCTTGTCCTATTTATAGTCTTATAGATATATTTAAGTTCCTTCTTAGGAAGAAAGAGTAGAGTAAGCTTTAGATAATATTAGCGACTTAGTTAATTAAGGCATAGGTATAGTAAAAGGGACGCGCAAGCCTATATAATTGGATTGTCTATAAACGAGAATCTAAAGCTAAAGAAGAGGGAAGGAAAAGATAAGTAGTAACGTAAGGAGTTATATACAATCCCTAGTCACGTAAGAGTTACGTAAGCTCTGCGTCTACTATAGCGTCTACTATAACTGCCGCTTTCTGCCAGTGCCGTAATATACCCAGGCGACTCTACCCCACAACTCTACTAGATTTGCCCCTATTTAACTAAAAATAGGCTACTTACCCCGCACTAGCTTTAACTAGGAAAGACTAAAAGGACCCTAAACCGTACGTAAAAAACTATCTTATAAGGAAGCCTAGTAGTACGCTAAGCGCTTAAAAGAAGCCTAAATAGTAGCCCGCGTAAATCTAAAAAAGGCCTAGAAATTAATAGAATAGTAGATAAATAAGTATAGGCGTAAGCCTAACTTTACCGTAGGTAATATAATATAGGTTATAATAAAGAACTAAAAGATGGGACGACCTAGCCGTAAGCTAGACTATTAGATAATAGGACCGTATAAGGTCCTTAAGAAGAGGGGTAACTCGTATAAGGTAAAGCTCCTGGATTTAATAAAGGTTTACCCCGTTTTCTTACTAGATAAGCTATATAAAGCTGCGGACAACCTATTACCTAGATAAAAGAATAAACCCCCCTTACCGATTTAAGTTAATGGCGACAATAAATAGGAGATTAAAGAAATACTAGCTTATAAACTAGTAAGGAGAACGCTAAAATACTGCGTTAGTTAGAAAGGCTATAACCTAAATCCTACTTAGTACCCTATATAAAACTTTATTGGCAGTCCCCATAAGCTTTAAGAATTCTATAGCCGTTACCCTAATAAATTAGGACCCTTAAAGTACCTAGACGAGTAAATAGAGTGCTAATATAGTAAAGATAATAGGCTACTAAAAGAATATAAAGATAAAACGCCCTATAGGAGTAATATAGATATATAAAGCCTAAGGGCAGGCTTTACTAAGGGGGGGGGTAATATTACGGCACTGGTAGAACTTAACTAGCAGAACTTAGCAAAACTTAGTTAGCAGAACTTAGTAGAACTTAGTTAGTAGAACTTAGCAGAACTTTATACGGGCAAGTTGCCACAAATTGCCGTATATTGCGGTTACGTAACGCAAAGATCTTATAAAACATTAAGCGGCGCTGCTCTTCTTCTTCTTTCCTTTCCCTAGCTTTAAATTCTCGTTTATAGACTACCATTTATATAGGCTTGCGCGTCCCTTTTGTCGTGCTTATGCCTCGATTAACTAAGTCGCTAACACCTTCTTTCCTTATATAACGTCTTAATCTTATTACACAGTTTATATATATAGCTTAATAATATCTACTTTGCTATATATTATTGTCGCTTATACTTACTCCGTAATACTATATTACGCTAAACCTATACCCTATACCGCCCAACTAGTATATAAAACAACTTAGAAGACCCTATATCTATAAAAGACCTATATACTATATTTACTAAATAAATAGAGATTTTATAATAGGCTTTTATAGATATCTTTACCTGCTAAAAAGCCCAATATTATAAGTTAATTAAATCTCTAAAAAAAGAAATGAAAGAGATCCGCCGAAACCTACTATCTACCACACTATTACCCCTACTTACCCCTACCGGTATTAACCTATAAATACTAGGTAGAGAGAACGTGTCTAAATCTAGCTCCTTAACCCTAAATTCGCTAACTAGTGTCCCTATAAAGAAGTTAACCAAACGTCTCCCTAATCCCCCCGCCTATTTAGGCAAAAGAAATAAACTACGCTCCTTTTTTAATTAACTTAAGAATAAGCTAAACGGCAATATTAATTACTACCCTACCCCTAATAGCCAACTATATTACGCCATAAGTCGTTTAATAGGAGATGCTGTAGAAACTATATACCTATTTTAGCTAAGCATTATAAAAGAACTAGTTACTATACTAAAAGTATCTTATAGCGACCCTAACTAAATTACTATAGTATAAAGAAAACTAAATAAGATAATATAAGGCTCTAAGAGTTTCCTATTATACTTCGCTAAATTTTACTACTATACTAAAGAGACTAAATAGAACGAACCCGCCTTTATTAATGGCCTAGTAGAGTCCCTAAACTCCAAACTAAAGGCCTTCCTTATAGGAGTTAAGCTACTAGATACCCTTACCGCCTATACTAACGTTATTAATGGCTTATATAACGATATACTACGCTTTACCCTAAAACATACACCCTAATATACTGCCCCTTAGCTACTTAAGACTTATAAGGACCTAGATGCCATAAATATTAATACTAAGACCCTCTCCTATGCCCTAAAAGGATCTACTAAACGAGAATAACGTATTAAACTTAGCCTTTACTTTAAATACGGAAGTAACGCTTATATCTTAAAATACTGCTCTGTTTCTATACCCTAATACAAGTAGCTGTTTACCGTATTAATCTTCCGGTTACTATACCTAATCTTATCTAGTTCTAGCCCTATATCTAGTAAGCACTACTTATAAGAATAAAGCTATAACTAATACGCTATAAGAACTCCGCCCTAATTACCTCTAAAAGGAAGGTCCTAGAGCTAAGTCGCTTTCTAGAACGGCTCTACTTTAGGATCTTATTAAATGCTTTAGATATTATAAACTCTAACTCTTAGGATTATAGTATAACCGTTAACTGTTATCTTTAGCAAAATAATTAATAGGCTAATACTTAAGTCTTAATTAATACAAGAGCTAGTGGTATAGAATTTATTAACAAGATCTTTATATAAGATAATAGTTTTACCCTAACCCCTTTTAACCAGTATATTGACGTATTTAGATTTAATAGCAAATGCACCGTCTTAGGTTATATTACCTATATAGTATTTCTAAAACTCCAATACCTAAACTACAAAGAATTAATTAAACTTTTCGTTACCACCCTAGGTTACTTAGTAATCCTTAAACAACTCTAGATAAAGCTATATAAGGTAACTATTAATTAGGATAACCTTAGGCTTCTATTTACCGCCTCCCGTTATAAGTAGAAGTGCCTTATAACTTACTACTTAGACCTAAATCTAAAATCTAAAAAATCCACCAAGATCCACTAGTTTAAAATTTCTACTGACGTCCACCCTATATCTAAGAAGTCTACTAATATCTATTAAGGATCTAAAAATTCTACTAAACCCCATAAATAGACCCTAAGTACTATATTACCCCACGCTAAGTAAAAGCTTAAGCTTATTACACGAAAATACTAAAAGGACTAGTACTCTACTATAAAGAGTATACTTAAAGAACCCAAACCTAAATCTAATACTAACTCCGTACCTAATACTAAACCTAAAGCTAAACTAGAATCTATGTAAGAAACTATAAATAACCTAAGTAAGCTTAACACCCTAGATATCCGCAGAATTAGAGCTACCCCGCTAGCGCAACTTACTAAAAAACCCAAACATACAATCTTTGCTATTATAATAGCCAATATTAAAAAGGCCTTAGCACTAAAGAAGTACACTAACCCTGCTATAAAGGTATTAGTAAAGTATTATTACCGCCTAGATATATTCTTATAAAAGAAAGCGAATAAGCTACTAGAATACCGACCATACAACTATAAAATTATACTTAAAGAAGGAAAACAGCCTAGATTTAGACCCTTATATAGAATATCTTAAAATAAACTCTAAGTACTATAAAAGTATTTAGACAAGAACCTAAGCAAAGGATTTATTAGAGTAAGCTCGTCGCTTATAGCTATACTATTAATCTTTATTAAGAAACCTAGCGGCGGTCTACGCTTCTATATAGACTATTAAGCTCTTAACGCCGTTATCGTTAAAAACCGATATCCAATTCCGTTAATATAAGAGACGCTAAACTAACTAAGTAAGGCTCGCTACTATATAAAGCTTAATATTATCTCTATATTTAACCGCCTCTATATTATAAAGGGAGATAAATAGCTTACTGTATTTTATACTTAGTAATACCCTTTAGCCTTATAAACACTTCGAGCTTGTTTTAATATTACGTAAATAATACCCTACGTCCCTACCTAGACATCTTCTATACTAGGACTAGCTGCGCAGCTAGCTGCTAGATTAGTAGCGTACTATATATTAGGTGCCGTAGAAGTTATAAATTATACTAGGGCACTATAGGCCGTTCTTAGAGTGTCTATAGTCTGGTTTAAAGAATTTCTAGCCTTATACTAATTGTCTTATACTTTAATTTAATAGAGGCCTTAGCTAATAGCTAAGTAGTGGTCTATAAGTACCTTTAATATCTATATAGTAGTAAAAACTAGTAGTATAATGCGCTATAGGTCCAGAGTAAGCTTATTAAAGAGGTCTAGCATTAAGTCTTTATAGGGAATTTAGGCTTAGTTAGCTAGGTATAAAAAGTAGGTATAAAAGGCTAAAAAGGTCTCTATTATTTATATATTTAGGCTTTTATAATTAAGGTAGATATTCTATATCTTAAAGGGGTCCTTATAAATAGAAGATAGGTAGTTAATTATTTCTTTTTCTATAATAAAAGGGTCTGCTAAGTCTATGGACATAGGTATGTCTAAGCATCCTTATTAATGCGGCTAAAGATATAAGCTATTTTGGCTTAGTCGTTAGGGAAGTAATTTCTATTAACTTTAAGCTTATTCTATAGTTAAAGCTTCTAATTATTAAATATAGGGTCGGTCCTGTTTATAAGTAATAAGGGGTCCACAATTTTCGTAGATCTTAATAATATAGTATATTAGGCTAGGACCTTAAGGACTATAGTAAGTCTATTTAATAGGTTATTTTGAAATATAGGGGTGTCTTTAGTTTCGAGCAGTTCTTATAGCTATTTAATTTTAGTATTAGCTGCTTATAAGTTCTGCATAGGGGGTTAAAATATTAATTATTTCTTTATTCAAGGTATTTATGGGTCCTATAGCTGCTTTACCTACTATTATGTTTTATAGTATAGTGGTAGGGGTATTAGGTAATTTCGGGTACTTTCTTTAGGGGTTTTAGTCTATGTATATCTTATAAGTTCTTTTCTTAGGGTTTTATTCTTTTCCTTTAGGTCCTATCCTTATAGTCCTAGTAATATCCTTAGGGTCCTATTCTATATCCTTATCCTATTTATAGTCTTATCCCTTAACTCGCCGGCGTCCATCTTATAGATAGTCCGTGCGAAACACTAGAATTAAAAGTACGCGTGTGGTCATGGAGCCTTGATCCTATTAATCTAATTAGCTAAATCCTTATCGATAATAGATGGACGTAACTCGGCGGGTTAAGGGATAGATATTTTTAAGTTCCTTCTTAAGAAGGAAGAGTGGTAATAAGCTTTAGATAATATTAGCGACTTAGTTAATTAAGGCACGAGCACGGTAAGGGGGACGCGCAAGCCTATATAATTAGATTGTCTATAAACAAGGATCCAAAGCTAAAGAAAGGAAAGAAGAAGAAGAGTACCACCACTTAATATTTTATAAGATCTTCGCGTTACGTAACCGTAAAGTTCTGCTAAGTTCTGCTGTTTTCTGCTAGTGTTGTAACAAAAAGTGGTATAATAAAGAGGCTTATATAAACCATAGAAATAAGGTTATTTTATTAGGGACTATAGAAGTAGTTGGAGTAATTATATAGTAAAAGGAATAAGACTAGTAGATAATATATATATGAGGACGATAATATACTACGAGGAATAAAAGAATATTTAATTAAAAGTTTTGCGTTTTACTATAATAACGTATATTAAGTTTATAAGGACGCTAAGTATAGCGTAAGCTATTGCCTATAAGAACCTAAGTTAAAAGGACTTTAGGGCATAAGAGAGTTAAATAAAGAACTAGATTAACTTTATAAACTAGATTAGGACTAAGACAGTATATAGCCAATAGTTAGCAAAGAAAGTTCTTACGCACTAGTTCTATTCAGCAATAAAATCTAAAAATTAAAATAATTAGACTATTAGTAGCAATAATAAGGTAATAAAGGTAGCTTACTAGAAGTGTATAAACCTTAAGGACGCAATAATAGAGGTAAAGGTTAAATCCACTATAGAGAAAGGATTAGCAATGGGGGTCAAAACTCTATTAGATATAATATCTATCGCTTTACAAGACGTAAGAGAAGTAAGATAGTAAACTACTTTGGCACTTAATAAAGGCAAAAGGCTAAAGGCTTAAGATTCTTAAGAAGAAATAAGAGATGCTTAAGATACTTAAAACGAGATAAGATAAGCTTAAGGACCTATAACGGACGAAAACTAATAGAGTAGAGCAGTAGCTTAGTTTATAGATAAATAAATAAGCATAGGACGCAAATTCCCTATAATATAAGAATAGAACCAAGACTCTTAAGAAAAGATAATGTAACGGCTCGCATAAATGCCTCTAAACCGAAGCTTGTAGAATGCTATCTTATAAAGATATTAAGCTAAGGAGAAGGAAAAGGGGTTGCTAGGACCGATGTAAGTAAATATAAAGAGGTAGCCGCTAAGGCGCTAGTGGTAGATGAGCTAATTATAGGGTGGCAGAATATAGCAGCAGCATAGCAGAATTTGGCAGGTGACGCGCCCTAGCACCGTCACATCACCCCCCCCCCCCCCTACTAAAAAAGCCTGCCCTTAGGCGTTGTCTAAGCTCCTTATTATTGTCCAAATTATTATAGTTATCTAACCCTTCTTCCTAGCATTTAATCCAGTTTTCTAATTTATATGGTAGTTTAGGTAGATACCACTAGAGGACTTATATTTAGAGGAATCTTAGAAGACTATAAAATAGCTAGTAATCTTATAATACCTAGAAGAAATAAATACTAAAGAATTTAAAAGGTTTAAATAATATACGCTAAAATTCCTAGTGCGCAATTAACAGCTTTTCCGCTAATAGTTAAAAAATGTGCTAATATAAAGGGTAATTAATAACGAAAATACTTAGTAAGAGATTATTAAGAACCTTTATAATTAAAGTGGATATTATAAATAAAAAGGAATATATTAAAGAGTTTTAAATTAATATTAGTAGCCAGGACTATAGGATTAGATATTATAGTATATTAAGTCGTGCCTATAATACTAGAGACGATAGCTAAGATAAAAAGGAGAAGCAATGCACCCTATATAGGAGTCCACTTTATAGCATTAAGTAATCATAGATATTATATTTATACTAATAACTTGTCTTAGATTTTAATACCTAGCTACTATTTAAGAATATATATCTAGATAGGTGGAAGCTTAAGCCCTTTAGAAAAAGAATGCAAAAAGTATAGCGAAGTTCCTCTATAAAGACGTTATTTATAGATAGGGAGTATTTAGATAGCTTTCTATAGACAGTAGCGGAGAAAATACTAATATAACTGCTGCGCTCGCGGAGCTCTATAATATAAAAAGGGTTATAGCTTCTGTATATTACCTATAGGGATAAGGCTTAATAAAGTAAGGACATAAGCCTATAATAGACGCTTTAGCAAAGATAGATAGCTTATAGCTAGATAATCTCTATACTGTTTTATAGGTAAATATAATAACTATTAAGCAACCTGCGCAAAGAACGCCAGTAAGAGTTATATACGGATATAAGCATGTCCTTTCTATTAAACTCTATATACCTACTTAGCAAACGCTACCCTAGTAAATAGTCCGGACCACTATAAAGCTATTAGCACTTTATATAAAGCAGTTTAACTAAAGAGACGTAGATATATAAAAGGCTATTACGTATATAAGACGACTAAGAGAGGTAAATAAAGAATATTTTAATAATATCCGCTATATTCGCTAGGACGTATTTAAGGTTAGGGATATAATTATACTTTATAATACGCAGCTTAAGTAAGACTATTCTAGCAGTTATAAGTTAAATCTAAAGTAGCTGGGCCCGTTCCGTATATATAAGAGTTACCCTTATAAAGGATAGTACTTAATTAAGGATCTTAACGGCACGCTATTCCGCAATTAAACTCTAGGGAATAGATTAAAGAGGTTTTATTAATAACAGATATCTAAAGTCTGCTAGGAGGATAGACCTAACCAGTTAGGTAGAACTATACTATAAGAAATAATAGTAGAGCTAAAACCTAAAGAAGATATTATATAAGATCTACCAGTATTATAATACTATATTTTTTTAGCAGTACGCATTCTAGAAAGATTATTTAATAGAACTAAGTATAAAACGTTTAACTAAGGGATAGTTAAGCTTTAAGGTAGGGGAGGGAACGCAGATAATAGCTGTGCAGTTTATCTGTTTATTCGCTATATTTTCTAAAGCTTTTTTTATTACGCCTTCTTATCTACCTTCTAGTTACAGGAATCTAATACGTATTAACAGTATAGTAAGGGCAAAAAAATGTTCGCGTATAACCATCTAGTATTATTTACTATAAAGATATTAGTTTCGCTTACCGCCTTTACTTTTTTGCCCTTAATAAACCTTAAATATAACCGCGATTAGTTAAAGTACAAATTAAATAAAATTAATAACAGTGTATCTATTATATCTTTATCTAGTAGACTTCTAGTACTATATAAAGGAGCTAAGTAATAAATTAGTGACGTCCTTATAGAAGTTAGAGGCTTTATAGTTAATTAGTATTAAGTAGTACTTCTCTAAATCTATAATAAGATTCTACTCTCTTAAGAAAACTACTCAGATGCTACTAGTATAGTAGTTAATTTTATTAACTAGGATAATAGATTATAAGCATCTCTAAAAAAAGTACGCGTTTTTATTAATCTTTAAGGACATCATTAATGTTAGTAAAATAGTAAAGGATTAAAAAAATTAGTATAATAAAGCTAGAGAAACTATCTAAAGGTTTTAGGGATAAGGTATTCTTAATGGGCCACTTAAATATATAGTCTCTTACTACTTCCTTTCTACCGCCTAAAAGCTTACCGTCTACCTACTTTATAAAGTAACGGCGCAAGTTAATAAGGCCCTAATTAATAGGCTTAATTATCTAGGACGCGGTATTAAGAATACTACTTAACTGCAGCTAACTAATTTTGCGCTCGCGCCTAAGATGCTAAAAAGGGCAATATTAGACTAAGTAGTAAATAAGTATAGTTTGGAAAAACACTTAACTGGCTTCTTTATTCTAAATAAGGACCTACTGCTAAGAAGTAGGAGACTGGCTATAATAGGACCGGAGGTTACTAATATTAGAATTAGATAAGTAGGAGAGAGATTAGCTCTTATACTACGATTATATTCGCAATATACTTCTAATATAATAAATCTATTAGCCTTTTAACTATTAACACCTATTTAAGGAGGAGGTATTAGTATTATACTAAGTCCGTCCCAATAAGGATTACCTATATTAATTAACTTGCCTTTATTATCTATAAATAAAAGCATTCTTGCGGCTAAAACGCCTGTTAGCTCGCCCCTACAGCTACTAGTATTCTCTTTAAGAAGGAATCTAAAGAGAGGGCTAATAGTTGCTTACCTAGAAGTGGAAGGACTAGAAATGGATTTAATATTTAATAAAAATATTATTAAGCTAGGAGATAACAAGGAGTATATTAAAAAAGCTATAGATGCTATAGCGATACTCCGCGTAAAATAAGGATGTAACTATAAGGATAATATACTAGTATATCTTAAAGCGTCCCTAAACTAAACTATAAAAATTAAACTAATAGAAGTTATAAAGCTCTTACGTGGTTAGTATAGGGCGGCTAGTTCTAATCTAGAGATATATAAGGTCTGCTAAATATATATATAAGCAATAGGAAGGCGTATAGGTTTAGCAATAAATGGTCTAAATTATATAGCACTATATTATAGACTCCACTTAATATATTACACTTATAACCACCTCGGCACTATAAAGATAAATCCAACTATATACTTCTAGTTTAGAAAAGCTTATAGACCTCTAGTTTTATTTAACTCCCTAGGACCATATAAGTTTATTTATAACTTAGCACTAAGGTTTTCCTATAATAGAGAGACTTTGCTTAATTAGATAATAATACTAAATAACTAAAAAGTATAGGAGTAAGAAGGATCCGTGGTTTTAAACATGTTTAAATAGTAGTAGGATTCTAACATCTTAGTAATAATTAATAATAAAAAATGCGTATATACCGCCATTATTAACGTCTAATTAATAGGCGGCTAAATTACAGCTGGCTAAAAACAATAGTTTACGGTCTCTACTAGTAACTAATAAGGCAGGATCCTTAGTATTACCGTCTCTATTACGCACTTAGGCCTAATAGCTAGTGGCAACTTATTTTCTACCCTTATTATATAAAATTTACGGTTAAGAGAGACTCTACAACTTTTTGCCATATTAACATTAATATCCCTTCTCTTTTAGAGAGTGGATGCGATGCTAATATAATCTAAGGGAGCGTTTCTCTAGATAATAAGACTAAGGATAATTATATAATTATCTTGCCTAGCATATATTATTACTTAAAATTATAGTAGAAAGATCTTAAAGCGTAAGGATTAACTAAGGGTAACGGATTTATATATAAAATCTTAGATTATAACTAGATCGCTAAGGATATTAAAAAGTATATAATTAACTAGATGGCTTAGCTATACAAGAAAAGAGATATGCGTATAACTATACCTTCCCTTTCTTATAGGGTAAAAGGACCTTTAACTAGAACCCGGTAAACAATACTATTATAGTTTATTAGTATTTAGGACAACTATAATAACCTTAAAGTTATAGAAGGAAAAACCTAGGTAGAACTAGCAGAAGCTTACTAAGACTTAAAAGTACTGCCCTATACGCTATCTAGACATACTAATCTTTATAGCGCAATCCTATACCGTTTCCCTACTATAGTTAAGCTTATAGCCGCTAGTGCCTTATCTAATACCCTTCTAGGTAGACAATAATAAGATTCTCTAGTAGTAATTTAAGATTATAACCTTTTTCTTAATAGTAAGAGGAACAAAGTTAGGAAATAGATGCATTCCTACTGTCTTAGGGCTGTTAAAAACTATAAGAATGCGTTTTAGCTTATATATATAACTAAAATAGAGCGCTTTAACAGCCGCTTATACTTCTACTGCGTTAATAATAGAATTAATTCTTTAACTATCGCAGTAGACCTAAGTAGAGTGCCCCCTATTATTGTAGAAGGATAGAGCTATATAGAGCTGCCTAAAGAACTATAGAACAGAACTAAGTAAATAGAAGGACGCGAAAAAGCTACGTTATCTAAGAGCCGCTAGTCTAATACCTCTCGTGCTACCCCGCTAGGTAGACGTAAGTAGTCTTATTTAACTAGAACGAAGTCTCCTTATTTACTATCTTGGGTTTATAGTAAGGTTAAGGAATATATACGGTTACCCACTATACCTTTATTTCGAATATAGGGAGTTTTAGAGTTTTAGAAGTCGTTAGGGAATAATAACTTAGGTAGGGGAGGTATATAATAGGGTAAATTGGCCCACTAGATTTAATATCTAGATTAGGCATAGTTTAGGGAGTATATAGGCCTTTTATAGATATATAGATTAGCCCGTGGCCCTAAAGTCTTTAATAACTTAGATAGGCTTAAGGGACGCATAGCTCCCTATATAATACACACTTTTTTTCTTTACTTACTAACTACTTTCCTACTAATTTCTACTAACTAATTACGGCCAACTAACCGATCTAAGAGGGACCGTATATACTACTACACTAGTATATATCAAGCTGCCTAGAAAGGATTTATATATATAAAACTATAGCGCTATAGCCCAGAGGCCGCATATATAGTATTATACGTAGTATAATATAATGGATATTAAAAAAAAGAATTAAATATAGATAAAATTTATTTGTAAAACCTGCAACCCTTTATAACTAGAGTTATCTTTATAACTCTATTTTGTACGTTAACTAATATAATATAGCAATAGATAAACTAAAGTTAGAGAGTTATATAGGAGATATAAGTAAGAAAAAAGTAAGCTATAATATAGTTAACACTATAGATATTAGCGACTTAGTTAATTAGGGTATAAGTACGGTAAGAGGGACGCGTAAGCCCATACGATTAGATTGTCTATAAATAAGAATCTAAAGCTAAAGAAAGGAAAGGAGAAGAATAGCAGCGCTAGTTAAAGTAGGGTTTTTTTATACGGTTCTCTAGTTATATAACTATAAAGTTCTATTAAGTTCTGCTAACTAAGTTCTGCCATTTTCTACTAGTGCTGTAATATTACCTCCCACCCCCCTTAGTAAAGCCTGCCCTTAGGCTTTATATATCTATATTATACCTATAGGGCGTTATTATCCTTATATTCTTTTAGTAGCTTATTATTTTTACTATATTAGTACTTTATCTATTTATCTAGGTACTTTAGGGGTCCTAGTTTATTAGGACAACGACTATAACTTTTTTTAAAGCTTATAGGAACTGCTAATAAAGTTCTATATAGGGTACTAAGTAGGATCTAGGTTATAGCCTTTCTAACTAATATAGTACTTTAGCATTTTTCTTACTAACTTATAGGGTAGTATTTCTTTAATTTCCTATTTATTGTTGCTATTAACTTAAATTAGTAGTGGAGGTTTGTTCTTTTATTTAGGTAATAGGTTGTTTATAGCTTTCCGTAGCTCATTTAGTAAGAAAATAGAGTAAACATTAATTAAATCTAGGAGCTTTACTTTATATAAGTTGCCTATTTTTTTAAGAATCTTATATAGTCCTACTATTTAATAGTCTAGCTTATAGCTAGGCCGCACCTTTTTTTAGTTCTTTATTATAACCTAGACTATATTCCCTATAGTAAAGTTAGGCTCGCGCCTATACTTATTTATTTACTATTCTACTAATTTCTAGGCCTTTTTTAGATTTATATAGGCTACTATTTAGGCTTCCTCTAAGCGCTTGGCGTACTACTAGGCTTCCTTATAAGCTAGTTTCTTATATATAGTTTATAGTCCTTCTAGCCTATCCTAGTTTAGGGTAAATACCCTATTTCTAGTTAAATAGGTACAAATCCCGTAAAGTTATAGAGTAGGGTTGCCTAGGCGTAGTCTATTAGGAGTAGCAGTTTACCCTAGTTATTTTAGAAGTAGTTAATAAAGGGCTAAAGTCTTTAGTCTAAGTATTAATTTATAATCTTTATCTAACCGTCTATTTAGGGGTAGTATACTATAGAAATCTTTAGATTAATCTTTAGGATCTAGGTAAACTCGTTTTAAAAGGCTAATATAAACTATAGCCCGCGGTCCGATATAATAGTATTTAGTAGTCTATAAATTTACTAGATATAGTGGATATATAATTAGGCCGCCTCTTTAGTATTAATCTTTTTATAATAGGGAATTAAAAAAGGGCATTTATTAAAGCAGTTAACTATGATTATAACTATATTATACTCGTTATAATCTACTAGTAGTTTATAAAAGTCTATAAAGATATACTATTAGGGGCGCTCTAGTATTAAAAGTGGCTTTAATAGTCCTAGGGTCTTATCTTATAGAATTATAAACCTATAGTAGTTATTACAGTTCTATATATAACGGTTAATATTTATAACTATTTTAGGCTAGTAGTAACGGTTACTAATAATCTTATAGGTTTTATTTTTTTAGGGTAGGCTGTAAAGACCTAGGTTTATAAGTTTATTTCCTTTACTACTACTAGCCATTTCTAGTACTTAAGCAGTCTATTTTTAAGAGACTATAGGCTAGTAACGCCCTTTACCTTTTCGTAGTACTTTTATAGGAAATAGCCTGTACGGTTTACTTATAGTAGTTTATTAATAAGGTTAAATTCTATAGGGTTAATAGGACATATCTTAGCGCTTAAAGGTTTAGTACCTAGCTCTTCCTATATTTAAGGGTTAAGGTACTCTAGTTATAGTAGCGTCTAAGTCTATAATAAGATCTTTACGGCTATCTAGTTATCTAGGTCCTGTTTACACTTTATAAGAGCATTCGTATAATTAGTAGCGCCTAGCCTATATATAATTAGGAAGTAAAACTAGGATAGGGTAGCCGCCTAACGTACTTACTGCGCTATAAGGGCCTTGGTTATTATAAAGTATTCTAAGACCTTATAATCTAAAACTACCTAGATAGGCTTAGGGGCCCCTTTTAGCTATATACGCTAGTGCTAAAAGCTAGAGATAATAGCTAGCATTTCTTTATTATGGATAAGGTAGTTTAGTTTAATATCTACTAAAATCTTCAAATAGTATGTAATAGAGTGCTATTCTCTATCCGGTTACTTCTAGGAAAAAACGCTAGCTACTATACTATTTAAGAAGTTAGTTTTTAGCCTTAAGGGCTATTCTAGCTAGAAGTAGGTAAGTAAGGGAGTAGAGACTAGCCGTTTCTTAAGCTTATTAAAGGCCTGCCTATATATGGTATTAGAGTAGAAAGGTTGGCTCTTTTAGGTAAAACGGCTAAAAGGCTAAGTAATTCTGCTATAGTTCTTAATAAAGCGTTAGTAGAAGTTATAGAAGTCTAAGAATAACTATATCCCTTTTACGGTCTGTAGTAGTTTCTACTAATTAATTACGGCCGTCTTTTCCAGGTTTACCTTAATTTTATCTATACTAATAATAAACCCTAAGTACTTTATATACTTTATACTAAATTTTAACATCTTAATATTGGCCTAAAGGCTAGCCTTATAGAGCTGTTATAGGACCTTATAGACGTACTCCTTATATTCTAACTCGTTCTTAAAGTAAATTATAATATTATCTAGGTAGGCTGTGCAGAAGTTATTAAGGTAGTTAAAGAGTATATTATTTATATATTGTTAGTATATAGCCAGTCCGTTAGTTAGTCTAAAAGGAAGTACTTTATATCTATATAATTGGTATTAAGTCTAAAATAGTATATTTTAATTTGGTAAAAAGCTTAATAGATATTAAGCTTTATAAATACCTTAGCTCTATTTATTTAGGCTAGTGTTTTATTAAGTAGGGGTAGCGGATAATGGTTTTTACGGGTTATATTATTAAGCTTATAGCATTTAATATAAAAACAAAATCTTCTATTTAGCTTTTTGGTAAAGAGAATAGGGGAGGTAAAAGGGGCCTAGCTAGGTTTAATAAACCTCTTTACTAGGTTATTAATAAGGTACTATTTAATAGCCTATAATTTAGCAATAGACTACTAGTAAAGGGGGCTAAAACTAAAGGTATCTCCATTATCTGGCTTAATCTCGATCTTGTAGTTGTATAACTAGTAGGTTAGAAGTATATTAGATACTACCTTAGAGAATATATCCTTAAACTTTTGGTACTAATAGGGTAGTTTCTATTCTACTAGCTCCTTGTCTATAAGCTTTCTTTTTTATCCGCTAAGCTTACTTTCCTTTTCCTTAATTATTTAATTAATTTTATATAAGCTAGTAGTAAAGGTAATAGTATTAGATTAGATTAAGTTCCGGTAAAATCCTATAGCACTAATATAGCAGATATTAACTATTAGAAGGTCCGTAAGTTTCTTTATAGACTTTTATTAGGTCGTATTTTATAATATAAAGTTTATAGCCTTCCTTAGCTTACGTTTTATTTTCTACAAGTTATCCTTTTAGTCTATAAGTTTAGTATAGCGTTTAATACTTCTTACTATTCTTTATAGCTATATAGGGTCTAAGTCCCCTATAGGGGACTTAGCTAGCCCCCCACTAACTTTTTTAATTTTTAGTATAGGTGGTATAATATAGGTAGTGTGACGGTGCTAGAGCGCATTACCTGCTACCCTACTATATTCTATAAGCACTACTTATAGAGCTAACTAATTAGGATTTTCTATCCCTAGGATGGAAAATTGCTATTAGCTCGCTTGCTACTAGCGCCTTAATAACCCCTTTATATCTTATTAGTCTCTACTAGTCTTCTTTCTCTCCTTAGCTTAGTATTCTTATATAGTAGTAATCTATAAGCTTTGGTTTAGAAGCATTTATATAAGCTCGTTATATTATACTAAGCTCTTTTTATATAGCCTAGGAAGGCCTCTATAATATCTTACTTTAGAAAGAAACTTTATTTGTAATAACGCGTTAACGTGTTATATTTGGATACTAAATATTATATATAGCCTAGGAAGGCCCTAATAATATCCCCCCTTATAGGCTAGACTGTACTTAACCTATACCTTAGCATTAAAAACAAACCCTTAGGTAGCTAATAATAGCACCTAAAGTAAGTTTATCTAAAAGAGCTGCCTTTACTTAAGAGGAATACGAGATCTAGTTAGGATTAGAAATTAAAGATAACGATAATACTTTAGGTATGCGCGAGCAGATTTATAATCTCGCGGCTAAATAGGTAGTTAATCGCCTTGCAGCCTAAGCTACGTAAGAGACTCTAAATAAGATCTTAAAGAGCCCTATAAGATAGCTTAGTCTTCCCTACTAGGAGCCCTAATTAACCTATTCGCTTTACCAAATATAATACCCTAGGGAGTACGGATATAATAGTAAAATAATTAAAATCTATTAAGCTCTTTAACCCTTAACCGCTGTTTAACGGGATAGACCCTACCTTTAAGAATTAGAGAGTTTAAGTACGAGGAAAGCTCCGTGTTAACTATAAATATTTCCCCTTTAAAGAAGCTAAAATGCTCTATCTCTTTAGTTAAACTATTGGGGACGCCTAGTAATACCTTTAGGCTAAGTTTAAGAACGAGTTACCTATCTAGTTTATATTTGTTAATAAGATAATATAGCATCTAGCTACTATTTATATTAATCCGAATAAAGTATAAGATGCCTATTATAACTATAACCGCCTAATAATAAAACCGAACTAATTCTTTACTAAGTTTTAGACTTAATTCTTATACCTAGTAGGCGAAGGCTAGGTTCCCCTTAAGAACTACCGTTTAGACCTATATAATAAGCTAATGGTCTAACTATAAGAGAATATTATAGTAGCCTCAGACAACCTACTAACCTACTAAAGATTTATAGCCTAATATTTATTGCTAGATTTAGAACTAAAACAAATTAATACTTAGTTTAACTAACTAAAGCGGTTCCATAGTAACCGAAACCTAGCCGCTATATTAATAGGAGCTGGTATTAGAAGATAAACTACAACCACTCTTATACTAAAAGCGGTTATAACTGCCTACCTATAAGCCCCGCCTAATCCGCTACGTACTATACCTTTAGCCTATACTTAATATAATACCCTAATTAACCCTACCGCGGTCACGTGCTTTAATTATAGACAGGATAGTTACTTTACCTTATCCTGCTTAGAGCTAAGAGATATAGGTAATATTAAGGAGATAAAGAAAGAGGAAATATCTGGTAAGTTAGGAAAAAAGAACCCTAGTGTGACGGCGCTGGAGCGCGTCACCTAGTTAGGGGTTCGCTTAGGACTTAGTATATATATATAGACGTCGCCTCAGAGTCTAGAGCTCGGCCAGTGTTGCTAAAAGTTCCGGGAGTGCTAGCCAAGGCCCTAAAACCTCGGCTAGTGTAGATATTTTAGCTCCGGCCTAACTTCGCTAGGTATACAACCTAACCCCTACTACGCTACATTAAGACGCTATAATATAATTATTTTTTAATTTTAATATTTTTAAAAGTATATATAGGCTTTATTTAAGATAGTTTTAATAATTTATTATATTTCTAAAATAGAAGAATAGCTTATAGATAAAATAAGTTATAGTAAATTATATTAAGGTTATATTA